>ERZ780223.1632-NODE-1632-length-21553-cov-5.788585_pt1 | contig 21553 bp, 29 predicted proteins | sample MGYA00511016_ERZ780223 | MGnify/ENA primary metagenome ERZ780223 (study PRJEB29588, sample SAMEA2159032) | human gut metagenome | biome: human gut; feature: human-associated habitat; material: faeces | place: Denmark | collected 2008/2010 ... | reverse complement strand
CTTTTCCTGCCATAAGTTCTGCGGATAACTTGCTGTTCAACGTTTCATTATCCTGAAAATCAACTACATTGATTTTTGCAGATGTAGTTGAATCGTTATATTCTTCTATAAGCCTTATTATTGGCTGTTCATTTACAACATATATTGTCAATAAATCTTTGCTATTATCTTGTTCATCTGTGGTATTACAGCCAAACAAAGTCAATAACATAAAAATACATATACCTATGGAAATAATTATTTTAATTATTTTAATTATTTTATTCATTGTAAGCCTCGCTAACATATAATTATCTATCACATCTAAATATATAAAAAGCAGCACATTAAAGGATATGATTAATTTATTTCTTAATAAACTTTAACTGTAAGTGTTCCCTGATACGTGTTGCATTTGCATTCATTGGAATACTGTTTAACTGTTTTAATTAATTTGCCATTGCAGTCATTATAATATTTAACATAAATATAATGACCTCCATACAATACCTTTTGCAGGATCGGAAACAACTACTATATCACCCTTAACTTTAGTTATAACTACAATAATGCAATAAGGAATCGTCAATCACTACATGTGCAATAACAGGTATAGGTAATTTAGAGGTTAATGATTCCTTATCAGCTTCAACAACCTTTTGCTGAAAACCAAAATGTTCAATTACCTTTACAAGACCGTATGCACTAGTACCTTGTCGATCCGTACCTGCAATATCCCTAATTTTTGCATAACACTATTCATCTAAATAAATTTCAGTTTTTGATTTGAGCTCTTTAATAAATTTATTTTCATCTATTTCATCGGATAAAAATTTATCTACAATATCACCTATAACCTCTGTGTTATAATAATCATACAATCCATAAAGTCTATAGCTTTTTATGTTATCAACGTAATCCTTTGCATACATAAAATTAGCTTCTGAAATATTTGCAGTGTTATTAATATACTTTACCTCTTTTGCTTTATCAAATAATTTACTGTAAGATTCATTGTTGACGGGATATTCCCAGCCACTTCCGTAAGAGGTTGTCGGTAGATATTCCTCTATATTCGCTCCGCAAAAATCACTCTGCACCTTTTCCGATAACGCATACTCAATAAACTCAAGAGCTTTTTCTTTGTTGTCGGAATTGTTGCTAATAAAAATTGCATCGGTTATAACACCCATGGACTCACCGTCTTTATTCGGTGTATTCAAAATTATGGGCTCGTCATTATCATTTTCAATGTCTGCAATTTCATCATATAACGCAAATAATTCAATCTGACCGTTCGATGATAACATTGGCACTATGTTATCTTCATTTTTCTCATTACTGCTGTATAGTTCTTTTAGTGAGGTGACAGACTTTCTAAAGTCATCGCTATCGAAATCATATTTTTGAGAATAGAAGTCAACATTTTCATCTATTAAATTAAGAAAAACATTTTTATAATCCTCAACGCCGGAAAACAGAGCTTGATTATTATCATCATTATTAATATTTCCGCTCAATTCTTTGATGTTACCGTATGTTAAATCCGGTTGTTCGTTGTCTAAATATTTTGATAATTTGCTTGATGAGGAGAGTAAAATCTGAGGCTCAAATGTTACAGGAATAAAATATCTTTTTCCATCGTAAACACCCGCATCAAGAATATTAGAATTATAATCGGATAATTTCAATTTATCCTTGTCTTCGCTATTAGAAATAATATCGTCAATATTTGCAAATACACCCTGTTTAATAAGTTTTTCTGTTGATGATGATAATAGAGATAATTCACCAGATGTAATAATATCAGGACCTTTCCCTGCCATAAGCTCAGTTGTAAGTTGACTTGTCATTTTTTCAATATTATCAAACTCAACAATATTGATTCTATTTTGAACATTCTTACATTTTTCATTATATTGATATATTAAAATAGAAACTGGTGATACATACGGCTCATAATGATAATAAGTAATTGTATTCTTCTCTTTTTTGTCTGCTTCACATCCGACGCAGGTTAAAACAGAAAATATTAATACGACTGCCAATAAAATACTTACAAATTTTTTCATCAGCTTACTCCTCTGTATAATAATAATTTACTTTAAACAAAAGTTTATTGATACAACTATGTCAAAATTTACGGATAAACTTAGCTAAGCTCTTCGGTACTTTGGGTTGATAAATCACATATCATACTGAAGAAATTTCATTGGTCTTTAATGTAATAGTTCAACATTTTTAATTCCATTTCTCATCTTGTTTGATAATCTTTTTTTATTTTCTTCATAATATCATTCCTCCCTTCGTGAGGATTTTAGCACACATTAAAAGTAAAAACATAATTCTTGCAAAAATGATGTCAAATTTGCTCAAAGTGATGTGATTTTAAAATTACTGAGGTAAAATTTGAAATTTTGCATCTAAAGCAATAACATTTAATGACATTTTTTTGAAATATATGTTATAATTTATTTCAAGGAGGTTTTTCTTTTGAAAGTATTGATTTGTGACGATGATAAATGTATTGTCGATGAAATAAAAAACAATCTGAATACATTTTCCGATAAACATAGAATAGTTTTTGATATTGATTTGTTTTACAATGGTGTAGAACTGCTGAATAGTAATATCAGTTATGATATGGCGTTCATTGATATTGAAATGCCTCTGGTAAATGGTCTGACTTTGTCCGCACAATTAAAAAAGGTAAACTCTAATATAATTATTTTTATTATAACCTCGCATGATGCTTATCTTGATGACGCTATGGATTTGGATGTGTTTCGCTATCTGTCAAAGCCTATTGACAAAGACCGTTTTTTCAGAGCGCTAAATACGGCTATTAATTATTTTCATTCCAATACTCAAATAATAACTCTTGAATATTATGACGAGTGTTACTCTGTTTTCACAAGTGATATAGTATATATAACTATTGAAGAAAGAAAGGCTGTTATTATAACATGTCAGAAGAAGTATTATACAAATAAAAAATTAAGTTATTGGAAAGAAAAACTAAAGGATTACGATTATTTTGCACAACCACATTACAGTTATCTTGTTAATCTGAGGTATGTCTCGGATTTTAATAAGACTGAGCTTAATATTAATGTAGATTTAAAAAGTGAAACTCTACCTATATCTCAAAGGAACTATTCAAACTTTAAAAAGGCATATTTTGCATACATAGGGGTATAAAAATGGTATATACAATTTGCTATGCGTTTATTTTTCTTGCAGAAATTCTGATATCACTGTTTTATTTTGAAAACAAATTTGAAAGAAAATCAAGCAAAAAATTTTTGTTATTTTCAGTTGTTATTGTGTATGTATTATTGTATTTATCTCGATTATTGAATTTAACATTGGTTAATTTAATTGCATTTTTTGCGTGTAACTTCTTTTTACTTTATTTTTGTTATTTCATAAGTATTAAATCCTGTATTTTCCACTGTAGCATATTACTTATATTTATGGCAATCACAGAAAGTATTGTCATGTTTGTTTCAACAGTATTATTCGGTACGGATTTATTCACTTGCCTGGATAATTCTCTAAGTCTCATTATTCAATCGACTATCAGTAAACTGTTATATTTTTTGATAATTTACTTTGTATCAAAATTCTCAATAAAAGAACATAAATCAGAAAGTTATTCTCTTTCTATACCTCTTTTGGTTTTACCTGCCTCAAGCATTCTGCTACTGTATGCAGTATCATATGCACTACACAATTTTGATTTAGAACAAAAATACATGTATTTATTAATAATAAGTATAGTGCTATTACTTTTCTCAAATATAGCGGTTTTTTGGGTATATGAATTTACTTTGAAAACTCAAAGACACAATATGGGATTGGAATATGAAAGGCAAAAGGAAAAATCTACGGCTGAGTATTATGATTTACTTAATGAGCAAAATGAAAACTCAAAAATTGTTATGCACGACATAAAACGGCATTTAAACGCCATTAAGAGCATTGCCAAAGACAAGGCTGTTACAGAGTACATAGACGATTTTATTGAAGACTTCAGCATAAATAAATCTGTTGATTACTGCAACAATCCTATGGTCAATTCAATCGTCAACAGGTACAAATCCTTCTGTGACAAGTTCGGAGTGAAGATGAATATTGACATCAGAGGTGCTGATTTTGGCTTTATGAGTGAACCCGACATAACTGCTCTGCTTGACAATCTGCTTGAAAACGCAGTTGAAGCGGCACAAAATACAGAGAACGGATTTATAGATTTTTCGGCTTTCGTCCGCAAAAATAAATATCTGTCAATGCAGCTTAAAAACTCGGTCAAGAATATTGTAGCCGTCAAGAACAACCGCATAGCATCATCAAAAAAATCTGACGCAATACATGGAACGGGATTGAAAAGCATTAAAAGAGTAGTTAAAAAATATGACGGTGAAATAAATATGAAATTCAATGAGGATGATATGACCTTTACCTCAAACATTGTGTTTGAAATTCGGAGATAACGCAGTAATCGAATCATATAATTCCTTGACTAATGAAATGCATTATATAATGAGAAATTCCAATACCTAATAATACTGATATCAACAAGATGAGATCTAATTGATGGAATTAAGAATCGGAAAGAAATTGCAAATATAAAAGTTTTGCAGTTGGATTTATTGTTATTATTTTTGCCTATTAAACATTTTATATAGCAAGCTACTTTTACCCCCATGTTCACGGTATCTCTGCTTGGTTTCGATTAGTCCAACTTTTTTTAAATCTTTAATAGCTCTTCTAACTGTGGCAGGCGACAGCTTTATGTCGCCTGCTATTTTATTTACTGAAGGCCAACATTCGCCGTCTTTGTTGGCTCGGTCAAGGAGGTAGCGATATACGGTAAATGCTCTGTGTGGTAAGTCAATTTTGTAGAGATAATCAAGGTTGCTCATTGTATTTCGCCTCCGTTTTTAGAACTGTCTTTTTATCTGCGCCTTTTGACTCGTCATCATTTTCGTTAGGTTCTGTACGGATATTTCCGGTCTGTGGATTATCAACTTCATCTGTTTCAGGTACAGGCTTTTCAGTTAGTTCAGGGGGATAACTTTCAATAATACCGTTTATTATTTCAACTCGGTTTGCATACTGGACATTTCGGTTGCCGTTTTCTGCTACCTGATATTGTTCTTCAAATTCAATTCCCCACTTAAAGAACAGTTTTAACTTAACCCTCATCGGGTAAAAGCCTGTTTTCATAACAACAAATGTACCTTTTGGGAGCGACTTTAATTCGTCAGGTGTCATCAACGGTCGTTCTATCATCTGCAAAGACTGCGACGGGTCGTTCTTACTTTTACTTACAGAACCACTCATTACAGTTCTACTGCCAAGTGACTTTGACAACACTTCAGCACTTGTGCTGTTGGGAGCAAAGCCACCGAAGATTGTTAGCTGTGTGTTGTCGATTATGACATCTGCACCCTCTTTACCGTAGTTCTGCTCAAGCTGTGCAAAGGATTGAATGATTGGCACTATCTGCAATCGTCTTGAACGAGAAGCAGAGAACATCATTTCTGCCGATTCAATCTTAGGCAGAGTTCCGAATTCATCGCAAAAGAAAACACAACGGTTTTTAAGTTTACCTCCGTTTTCATCAGCAACTGCAAGTATTTCCCTGTAAAGTTGTTGGATAATTAGCGACACCATAAAGAATGTATTGGGATTTTCCTCCGGCATAACAATGAAAATTGCACTTTTCTCCTTGCAAAATCTCTCCGCATCAATTTCTGTATCAAAACACAAAATCTGCTCTAACTCGCTGTCAAGAAAAGCATTAAGCCTTGAAAGTGCCGTACTCATAACAGATGCCATACTCTGCTCTGATGTGTTAAGAGCCGCACCGGCAAACCATTTAGCCTTGTGATTTTCAGGGAGTAAATCCATAAGCTGTTGAAACTGATTTTTTCCTTTCTGTCCTGACGGAGCAAGCAATTCCTGAATGATTTTATAAACTGAAACAATGTGCCTTTCTTCAGGCTTGCAAAACTCTGCAACTAAAAGAATTGTTGCAGTCAGCAATCCTTCGGCAGAATCATAGAAATATGAGTTTTCACCGAAAGATGCACCGTCCATTCCGTTTGAGATAATCGTCTTTGATATGATTTTTGCGTACTTTTCGGCTTTTGCCTTGTAGGAAAGGCAGTCGGGATTTTCCTTGTATAAATCAAAATATTTATTCACAAGGTGCAGAAGGTTGTTTCCGTGTGAGCGTGTGGGATTACGCAAATCTATAACCGAAACATTGTAACCGTAATACTTTTCTGCAATCGTTCCGTAATTGCGAACTACATCACCTTTAGTGTCCGTTGATAAGAATGACATACCTGTTGCACAGGCATACTCAATGCAGGGATACAGCCAGTAGGCAGTTTTACCCACACCTGCCGCACCAATCATAAGTGCGTGAACATCTCCGGTATCGACAAGTGCTGTTGTACCACCTCTATGGCTCTTACAACCTACAACTATACCTTGTTCCGTAGGTCGGCTGTCGGGATTTGTTCTCCATTCAGTCGGCTGAAAATCAACTTGCTTGTAGGTGTTTCGTATCTCTTTTTTGGTCGCCCACCGAGCTGTGCCGTGCTGTCCTTGTCCAACAGTTTTATCCTTTATACGATTCAGCGAATAGTAATTACCCACAGTTGAAATGATTATTAACATAGCAAACATTGTGCCTGTTGCGATAATCAAAGTTATAATTCCTGACGGCATAATTGTTCATCTCCTTTTTCTGAAAAAGTTAAATCCTCGTTCCAGTCTTTGAGGTTGGGAACGAGGATTTCATTTTGAATATTCATCTTGTTTAGTTTGTTGGCTATCCGTTTGTTTGCTGTCTGTCCTGCTTCGTCATTGTCAAAGCAAAGAAAAACATTTTTGATGTTCGGATTATCTTTCAGACATTGAAAAAGCACCCTATCCGAAACGGAGCAGGATGTCGCATAGCTGTGTTCTTTCCAATTTTCCTTGTGCATTGAAATGTAGGAAAGCATATCAATCGGTGCTTCGAATAAAAATATCTTGTCGCTTGTGCCGTGCCAATGAAAGCTGAACTCAGGCTGACTGCCTGCAACATTGCCTTTATACAGATTACTCGTCACCGTTCCTCTCTTATGTGCGTGACGAGGCTTACCGCTTGAATCATAGCCGACAAATACCGCATTGTGATAATAGGCTGACTCATAAATCATTTTCTTCCGCACAAACTCAAAAAGCACATCTTTATCAATTTCACGAGTCAACAGCAGATAAGGAAAAACTCTGCTCATTCTGTCATTTCTCGGTGGCAGTTTAAAGGGTTTATGACTTTTTTCTATGGGCGGTGAGGTTATGATTTGACCGCCGCAGTCATTCAAAAGTATTTGAACCGCTTCGGCATAGTCCTTGTTGTAAAATCTGCGGACAAAATCTATTGCATCTCCGCCTTTCTGTTCGTACTGATGATACCAGAGATGACCTCTGATTGTTACCTTTTGTGAACCGTCAAGCCATTCGTATTCTGAGCCTGATTTCTTGACTTTCTCGCCTTGACGGATTAAAAAATTAGCAAGGTCAGTTCGCCTTGCCTGTTCTCGCTGTTCTTTTGTAAAATAAATGTAGATTGATATTTTAATCACTTCCTTGTATATATTTTTCTTTTCTGCTGTAATATCTTATATTGGGTAGTTCTTCTCTTATCATCATGACAGGAGGCACCTGTCAGTGATTTGGGGCAGTTATTCCTTGGCGGAAAATTTTTATTGACATTCAAATAACTATTGATTATAATAATATTAGGATATATTTATCCTATTTGCATATAATAATTCTGGAGGTGTTTTTATGAATGTAAACACAAAATCTCTTGTTTCAATCACAGAAGCAAATCAAAATTTTTCTAAGGTTGCAAGATTAGTGGATGAAAATGGTTCGGCAGTTATTCTGAAAAATAATGTTCCTCGTTACCTTATTGTTGAATTCAGTCAGGCAGAAAACGAACAGATTGCTGTTGATGAAGATGTTATGGATATTTCAAAAAGGCTGATTGCAAAAAATAAAAAAGCCTATGAGGTTCTTGCAAAATGATAGTTTTATCTAAACCACAAATTCTTATGATGCACAAATCCTTGATTGAGGAAACAGGCGGACTTGACGGTATCAGAGATGAGAACTTGCTTGATTCTGCGATAAATGCACCTTTTCAAAAATTTGACTGCCAAGATTCATTTCCAACTGTACAACAAAAAGCTGCACGGCTTGGGTATGGAATCATAAAAAATCACGCTTTTGTTGACGGGAATAAACGCATTGGCACGCACACTATGCTTGTTTTTCTTGCACTCAACGGAATTGAACTTGACTACACACAAGAAGAACTTTACACAACAATACTGGATATAGCTGATGGCAAACTTGAACTTGCCGATTTAACGAAATGGATAATTAGACATCAAATATAGTACAAATTGGCAAACGCAAACAAGAATTTATTATACGGTGAAAACAATATGAGATTTTTATTGATAATTGATATGTAGGAAGATTATATGGGCGAAAAAAGAAACAAGAAAAAATTTCCCTATGATACTAAAAAACTCATAGATAATGTAAACCATAAAATCAATTCATATTCGAAAGAATACGTAGTCTATATTAAAAATCAGTTTTTCTGGGAATCACCTAAAAGAGAAAAGTCACTATCAAAAGAGATGAATGTGATTTCCAAACAGATTTTTACAAAGAGAAATCCCAATGCTTTTAAAAATATTCAATTTGCTAATTTCCTAAAGAAAAAGAATGTAACAGAACTCGAAATTATAGGCATTGATGGTAATTATTGTGTAAGGGCAACAGCAATTGCGGCTTCCAAGACTGGGTATGAAGTGTTTTTAGATGAAAACTGCATTGGAATTTCTAACGCTAAAAAGTATGAAAAGTCTAAATTAAAAATGAAAAGTGTTGGAATAAAATTTTTATAGATTACATTTTCAAACCCTGAGCCCGCTTTTTATCATTAATCTTCTGCTGTAATTTTCTATCCGTTCTTTGCACTTTCTGCTTTTCTTCAAAACGGAGCTGATTTTGAATTATGTTGCAGAGGTAGCGCAGGAGATAAAGGGAAGAAACTGCAACGCTGTTTCGGTTGGTTTTAATTGAATAACGAGGATACAGAACATCTCTGTCTGAATCAAAGACTGATTCGGCAGAGGTGTTTTCTTCATATTCAAAGGGATTTAAAACAGGTTCTTCATCTGTATTCTCGTTTTTCTCAACTTCATCTTCAGTGAGATTTAGTTTCAACGCTTCCTTGATTACAGCGTTCTTGATTGACTTAAATTCCTTGTAGTCCACGAGCGGAATTCTTTGCGGCATCTCGTCCGTATAGGTTCGTATTGTGTTTTCTTTTTGCTCGTACCACAGGTCATACAGTTTTTTAATTCTGTCATCACTCGCCAGTTCTTCAACGATAGAATCAACCAACGCCTTTACATCGGGCATAATCTTCTCGCTGATTTTGCTGACAAGCTTGGGAGAGATTTCTACATCATACAGATTTTTGATTTGTTCGGAAATATCACGCTGGTTCATTCCGCAGGCATAGAGTGAGAGAATTTTCTCTTCCATACCGTCTGCATTGCGGTTGTATTTGCTGATTATTTTGGGTTCGTATTCGCCGTTTCTGTCCCTCGGAACTTTGATTTCAAGCTCGCCCATCTGCGTTTTTACCGTCTTTTTCGAGTAGCCGTTTCTGTAATTTTTCGACTTTTTGCCACCTTCATCATTCGACATTCTTTCGCTTTTCTCATAGCCGAGTTCATCGGCAAGCTAACATTCCATAACCTCCTGAAGAATGTCCTTAAACATATCTTTCATCGCTGTCATCACTTCATCTGTTGATGTGAAATTCTGACTTCTTACAAATTCTCTCATCATTTCTGCCGGTGCTTTTGCCATTAAAAAAACTTCCTTTCAAGCTTTAATTTTTCTATTTCCATTATTGCTTGAAAGGAAGCTTATTATTCACTTTTACACAAACTTTTCGGCGGTCTCAATCATATCAACCGCAGGAAAAACAACATTGTTTACAACACTTTTAATCTGTGTTTGAGCCGCCGTCCATGTACTTTCAATGGCTGATGATACATCTCCTGCGGCAAATACTGTTACTGCCGATATTCCGAGCATTAACAGTATTACTGATATTCCTGCCAACCACTTCAATAACTTAATTTTTCTTGATTTTATCATTTTTTACCTCCGATTTTCTTAAATCATTCTCCGATATATATCTGACTTCGATGTTCAGTTTTTCTGCAAAGCGAATTTCTGTTTTCATACTCTCAGTTATTTCATCTCCGAAAACCCAAACCGCATCACAAACCCAAAGCATAGAAAGTCCTGCAAGCATACCGAGGTTTCTTTCTTCTTTGTTGCTGTCATCTAAAATCAGCGCATAAAAATGCGGTATGAACGGAGCCATATCGTTTTGCTTGAGCGTACGGCTTGCCATACCAAGTATGGAAAACACATTGCCGTCAGTCCCTATTAATGCACAGTCGGGTTTGACCTTTTCTGCTTTATTCTGTTCAGGTTCAAAACCGCCGAGCTTGTTATCTACATAATCGGAAAGCCAAGTCCCGGCAAAGGCTGTGTAGGACTGTAATCTCCACATTGCAAGCTTGCCGATGTCAAGGTGGACATCTTCAAGGGGATAGAGAATACAGGTTACGCCGTCATTTTGAAACACAGAAACATGCTCAAACTTTGTATTGTCAAGAAGTATTCCTTTGTCCGTGAGCATTTTATTGATGCCGTCCACCCATTCCTGTGTTTCACCGCCACACCCCTGCAAGATGAGTCCTTCCTTGCCGTTCATACGGCGGAGGTCTGTTAGAGTTATTTGGTTTATTTTCATTGGAATCATTCCTTTCAAAAAAATAAGCACCCACAATGAAGTGAGTGCCTTGCTTAATCGTCTGCTCAGCAGTAGACTACATATATTTTATTGTTGTCTGCGATTACATTGAATGATAGGTTGCTTGGAATAATGCCACTGCTTTGGTGCTGTTCCTGCCGTCGCAGAAATTTTCCCAGATACAGAAACACCCACGGAAGTTGAAACCGTGGGTAATAAAGAACTGTTATACATTTTTTCTTCTGCCGTACAAGCTGTGAATGTTCCTGTTGCTAAAATCAATGTCAGCATTATTGCGATTTTCTTTTTCATACTATCGCCGTCCTTTCAAGCACTAAGTATATCCAAAGAATTTCAAATGTCCAGAGCATATTCTTAAATTTTATCGCAAAACTTTATAATTTCATTCTTTCTTTGTTCCACTGCCTCCTTATACTCTACTGAACACAAGCCTAAACTATCGCAACACTCAATCTCCAAATGTCCATAGAAGTGTTCGATGCTTTCAATAACTCGGCTACATTCTCTCATACTTGGACCAGTTCTTAAAGCTATTGAATATCCTTTCTTTCCGCTACTTATGGTAGCATGAGGGTCATGAGTGTTACACCAAGGTGTGCACCTATCAATAAAAGCCTTAAATTGTCCCGGAATGTCAGCCCAATATGAAGGAGACACTGATATAATAATATCTGCCCATTCATACTGTTGAATTATTTTGACTACATCATCATCTTGAATACATTTAGCTGTATTATGACAATTTCTACACCCTTTACAAAAACTTATATCAAAATCATCAATACAAATACTTCTGACATCATATTTTTCTTTCAAACAATCTGAAACAATATTTACTATTTCAGCAGTTGCGCCATTTCTTACTGGACTACAATTCATTACTAAAACTTTCATTTTATTTATCTCCCGAAATTACCATTCAAATTGAAAGATATTATACATAAGTCTAGAGTAAAAGTCAAGGCAAAATCACATACTCTGCGTAAAGCTTTCCGATTCATCTTCCGACATATTCTCGGATTCATCTTCGCTCTGCTGTTCATCAAGTGCCTGATGATACGCTTCCATAACCTTGCTGTTGAGTAAATCTCTGACTTCTTTGGAAATCGGGTGAGCAATCTCGCTGAACTTCGTTTCGCCGTTTTCGTCAACATAGTTACTTGCAGGCATTGCAACAAACAGTCCTTTTCTTGAGTTCATCACTCTGATTCCGTGAATTGCCACAGCACCGCCGACAGTAACGCTTGCAAACGCCTTTGTGTTGCAATCATCTACATCAACGAGCTTATCAATCCTTACCTTGATATACGGTAGTTTCCTTTTCTGATTGTTGTATTTATTTACTTTGAAATTAGTATTTTGTGCCATTATAAAATCACCTCCGATTTAGTGTTTCAGCTTTTCTGCCCACAACAGAGAAAGATGCAAAAGTGCGTTTCTCTGTTCTTCCTCTGACAGGCTGCCGAGGAAATCTTCAAGGGTGAAATTTTCCTCATATTCTTCTGCTAACTCCTTGCAGTTGTCGCATATTTTTTCTCGCCTGACAAGTACCGAGCCGTCATCCTGCTGGTTGAATGATAAAACATCGTTGTATCTGAATCCGATTTGCTGACGGATTTCATAGGGAATTGTAATTCTTCCTTTTTTACCGAGAACTCTGTAAATTTTAAGCACTACTCGTCCTCGCTTTCCGCAAGCTCTGCTCTGCACTCATCGCAGATACAGTTGCTACAATTACACTTGTCATCAAAATTTTCGCAATCATCATCGCACCTCTCAATCAGAATTGCTCCTTCCACAGCTGAAATCTGCACAGCACAGTCGGATGTGATTCCTGATACAATAAGTGCGTCAAGCGGTATGCTTACATAAATTCTATTTTCCATTGTTAATAATACACTCCTTCAAAATTTGTTCTAAATCAATTTGTTGTTCGGTTGTTAAGTCAAGCAAACTCAACTGCAACGGTTTATTTCTCTGCCTTTCATACATATCGTAGTTGCTGATTAGCAGTTCGGGAAATTGCTCGCCTGCGTTGATTCGCTGTTTCATATTGTGTAACCTTGTGAAATCAAAGAATGAATAACCGTCATATAAATTGCGGATTTCTTCACAATCGTTATATGATACAAGCCATTTGCCTTTTGCTTTTGCAAGTGCGTTTTTCAGCCTCAAGTGGTCATCCCAAGTGAAACCGCACTGATAAACATACTCGCTTGAATAGTAAGGCGGATCGCAGTAGAAAAAGGCATTATCTCGGTCGTAATGCTTTATCAGGACTTCAAAATCCTGATTTTCAATCACAGTATTTTCAAGTCTTTTGCCGACTTGCTCTATCAGTTGAAACAGGCTCACTACTGAAAAGGGCTGACAGGCAAATGACTTTCCACTGCTTGAATAGCTGTATCGTAGAAGTTTAAGAAACATTACTGCTCTGCGCAAGTCGTAGTCTTGTTTCATTTTTATATACAATTCTATGATTTCTTCTGCTTTCAAGTCGGGAAGAATAATCTTCGTCAATTCCAATTCTTCATCAAGGTATTTGTCCTCAAACTTTTCCTGTTTAAAAAATTTCTTTATTGCATTGAAATCATCCCTTGAATTAAGCGGATGAAATCCGAGCTCTTTTATGAATGCCATAGGTCTGTCACGCATACAGCGAAAGAGGTTTACAAGATTATGGTTATAGTCATTGTAAACTTCAAACTTATCAGGCTTTTTCTTGCCTAAAAGTACAGCTCCTGAGCCTCCGAACGGCTCAATATACCTTTCGTAATTCAGAGGAAACAGGGCGTACAAAATATGAAGGACGGAAGTTTTGTTTCCCATCCAACTTACAGGGGTTTTTATTACCTTTCACTCCTCTCGGAACATCAATCGCCCCTGAAACGACAAAAAGCCGTTGATTAAGTTTTTAACTCAATCAACGGCTATATATATTGAAACCAATATCAGTCGCTGTCAGAAACGATTGAATTGGTTGTTGTTTAATTTTTACTTTCTACCTTTTTAATGATTTCACCGATTGCTGAAATCACATTTACTGTCACAGCATTTCCAGACATCTTGTATAGCCTGCTGTCGGATAGTCCAGTCGCTTTCGCCTTGTCGAATTGATCGTCCGTGAAGCCTTGCAATTTCCAGCACTCCCTCGGAGTAAGCTTTCGTATTCTGCCGATATGAACTTCTCCGTTCGGCTCAATAAAGGCTACTGCAAACTTTTCATTGTCATCAAGAACATCTGAATTTTCTACAAAAACTCCCGAATGTTCAGCCTTGCGGTTACTGATTCCCGAATCTTGTCTTGCAGTTATGCACCTTGCAATTTCTGTCAGTTTCGGATTGGGGTTCAGATCTATGAAATAATACGCCTGCGTTGCAGAAGTTGTCAGAGTATGTGCTACCCGACTTCCGACTCTGCCACGCCTTGAATTTTGTCCCGAAAAGGCTGTATCAATGCTGTCACCGGGATATGCGATCTGATAACCGTCTTTGGTTTTAGACTTTATCGGCAAGCCGAAGTTTTCAGTATTTTCAATAAGATAAAGTCCCGAATGACCGCCGAAACCGACCGAACCGCTTGTAAGTGTACAGCTTAGTCCTTTTGATTAGTAGATTCGTTCACCTTGCATTGGCTTTTCTTTGTATAAGAGCTTTTCCGCTTGTTTGCGTGAAAGATAATACTTCTCCGGCACATTGTCCACTAAGATAGCCGATAATGAACACTCGATTTCGTGATTGCGGTACTCCGAAATTTTTGCTGTTAAGTACCTGCCAGCACACATCATACCCCAATTCATCCAATGTATGGATGATTGTTTCAAATGTTATCCCTGAGTCATGGTTAAGCAGACCGGGAACGTTTTCCATGTAGATATACTTAGGTTTTTTAACGGCAGCAATTCGAGCAATCTCGAAAAACAGCGTTCCTCTTGTATCGTCAAATCCTTTTCTTGCTCCTGCGATTGAGAAAGACTGACAGGGAAATCCTCCAACAAGAAGTTCGAAATCGGGTACAATTTTTCTTGCGTCATCAAAGTAAAGTTCACCTCCCGTGTCATACATTGCTTCATATGCCTGCTTTGCATACTTGTCGATTTCGCAGTATCCAACGCACTCAAAACCGCCTATGGCTTCAAGTCCCGAACGGAAACCGCCTATGCCTGCAAACATATCAAAGAATTTGATGGACATAAATCTTCAGCTCACCGAAGATTTATATTCTTAAAATCACCTCACATTCCCATAGTAATTCCACTATTCTCATCAGGAACTTCATCATCAACTTATGATTCGGATTGGTTTTCTGCTTTGATTTCTTCCTGTGTGAGCTTTCTGAATGAGTCCTCGCTGGGAACCACTCCAAGTGAACGACCGTTGTCCCACTCAGGGAATATCGTTCCCATTGAATCAACAAATTTTACTGTTCCTCTTGTTCCTGCCGGAACAGGTGCGTAAGGGTCCTTCAAACTTAAAAGCTCAATTCTTGTACCCGGCGGATACAATTTCTTTGTGCTTTCAGCTATTCTGCGCTGTCTTTCATATTCGTTCAAGTTATACATCTCCAATTTTTTTAGTTTTGATTCAAGCAATATCCATTAGTAGGACTCCTGATTTTTATAGTCATAAAATCAACCTCATTCTTTCTTTTTATTTGTGTTGAGATTTTTGTTATCAGAGAAATGTGCCTGATTATTTTCATCGCAGTCATCATTACGCCTGTCAAAATTAGGTTTCTGTCGCATCTCTCTTTCAAACCTCCGGAGTTCGGGAGTGTCGGTAAAATACATTTAAAATCATTCCTTTCAAATTTTTTGCAAATAAAAAAGGCAACCGTTCTAATCAAAAAAATTAAAACGATTGCCAAATAAAAAAAAGAGCCAATTACTATATCTCTAAAATAAGAAATATAATGATTGACTCATATATTTGATAATATTAAATTAAGCAGATTAGCGAAAGTAATCAGTTTTCTTTACCTTTAACTAAATTTTGTAGCTTTTCAACAGCTTCATCTTTAGTTTCAGAATCCTTCACTATTTGGATAATTGAGTTCATAAGAACATCAAATTGTTTGTCTGTCATATTTTCGAACTCCATATCTTTTCCTTTCCGATAAAACAATTATCACTTCTACCGGAAATAAATTTTGTATATAAGTAATTGAGGCTCATAGAAAAACTATGAGCCTCTTTTGGCTCCCCCAACTGGGCTCGAACCAGTGACATCATGATTAACAGTCATGCGCTCTACCGACTGAGCTATGGAGGAATATACAATTTTCTTTGGATTTTGCCAAAGGTTTTTGTCAAGACTGCACAAAGAGCAATCTTTTTTGTTATTTAAGTCCCCGGTAGTGGACTTAAACGACATATTTAGTTTTTCCTCTGGCTAAGTAATAGTTCCGGGTACATTTCTGTACACTCGCTCTACCGACTGAGCTATGGAGGAATATATAGCAAAACACCCGTTTGGGTGTATGCTTTGTGTTGGCATCTCCCTATCTTCCCGGGCCGTCACCAGCCAAGTATTTTCGGCACCACTGAGCTTAACTTCTGTGTTCGGTATGGGAACAGGTGGACCCTCAGCGTCATCAACACCAACTTATTAACTTTTGTTTCTCTCTTGAGAACAGTATTGATTATACTACGGGCTGCACCAAATGTCAACACTTTTTTTAAAAAAATTTAAAAATTCTTTTAAAACCTTGAAAAGCCCGTATTTATCCCGATTTATCGCCGTTTTAACCGTCATTGAACCCAATGTATACTTGATGCTGTGAAAAATTATACATATTTTGGCTTGTTAAAGCGTAAAAAATAGGATGCCGTTGTTTGCCGTAAATTATTGACTAAACGGATAAAAATGTGTACAATTAAATAGATTAGAACAGATTGGGATGTTTAGAATGAATAATGTAAACAAGTGTAAAATGCTTTTGTCATCACTCTCTGTATTCAGAGGTATAATGAACAGAAGCGTTCCGAAAGCCTTTTATGAACTTTTGCTTTCGCTCGACAAAAAGCCCGAGGAATTTCTCGGTGCATACGGCAAGCTTTGCTCAATGCTTTGCGAAAGAGGTTGTGCGGATAAGTTCGCATTTGCAATCAGCGAAACGGCTCTTTTTGACGATAACTGTTTTGCCCGTGCCGCAACAGCCGGCAAACAGGGTGAGTTACCCGAAAATGTTGTTTCTGCCGTTAAGACAGACTGCGACGCTATTTTAACAGCCGCAAAGCTTACTTCCGATGAAGTGCTTGAGGCATATACCTATGCCGATGAAATCAAGGAGCTTATTCCGATTCTTCCAAAGTGGCAGACAGGCAAGTGCGCTCCGTGCTTTGACGGATTTGACGGTTCACTTGACAAGCTTTCTGCTTATTATAAGGAAAACGGTTGCGGAATGTTTGCCCGTTACAAGGCATTCATCTGGCGTGACGGTGACATTCAGCCTGTTGAGCATCCGGACAGGATTGATATGGATACATTTACGGGATATGAGCGTCAGAGAAGTCAGGTTGTAAACAACACACTTTCATTTATTCAGGGCAAGAGCTGTAACAACTGTCTGCTTTATGGTGATAAGGGTACAGGTAAAAGCTCAACAGTCAAGGCAATTGCAAACGAGTTCCGCAAAGACGGACTCCGCATTGTTGAAATGCCTAAGGACAGGCTCATTGACTTTCCGCTTCTTGTTGACAAGATTGCCGCTCTTCCGCTTAAATTCATTATATTTATTGATGATCTTTCGTTCCAGCATCAGGATCAGAGCTATACAACCCTTAAAGCCGTGCTTGAGGGCGGACTTGCGGCTCGTCCCGATAATGCGTTGATTTATGCAACATCAAATCGCAGACACCTTGTTAAGGAAAGCATTTCCGACAGAACGCATACTGTTGATGATATCAATGTTCGTGACAATATGCAGGAAAGCCTTTCGCTTTCGGACCGTTTCGGTCTTGCAGTCTGCTACACAATTCCTTCAAAGAATGATTTTCTTGAAATTGTATATTCTCTTGCAGAGCAGAGAGGCGTCAAGATGACTCACGAAGAGCTTGCACTCGGCGCTGAGCAGTTTGCACTTTCAAGAGGCGGTCGTTCGCCAAGATGTGCAAGACAGTATGTTGAATCGCTGTTTTGCTGATTAATCGGAGGTCAGTTATGAAAACAAAAATAATTTCAATTGCTCTTGCAGTTGTGACAATGCTTTCGGCAGTTGTGCTTTTCAGCGGTTGTTCTGACGGAGAATATCCTGTTGAGGTGGCAAACATCACGATAGAAAGTCAGCCAAAGAACATAGTTGTTCTTGATGCGCCGACAGCCGATATCCTCATCGCAACAGGCTATGACAGATATATTGTGGGCAGAAGTGATGAGGTTGACCAGCAGTCAATCGCAGTTGCCCCGAGCGTCGGTTCATATGAAAATCCCGATACCGACAAAATTATCAATTCCGGCACAAACCTTGTGTTTGCAGGTCAGTCAATAAATGAGGACGCAAAGAAGAAGCTTCAGGACAAGGGTATTCAGGTTGTCACAATGTCACACGGTGACACTCCCAAGCAGGTTGAAACGAACTATGTGACAATCGGCAAAATTTGCGGCGGCACAAAAACGGGCGCAAAGAAGGGTGAAGATACCTACAATGAATTGCTTGATAAGATGAACAACTACAAACAGCAGGTTAATAACAGAAATTCCGGCATTCTTGATACGGTTTGTTATCTCTATACAGAAGACGACAGACTCAAGATGATGACAAGCGGAACATACGGTGATATGCTCCTCGGCTATACGGGGGCGGTTAATGCCGCAGTAAACATCAGCGACAACAATGTTGATGTTGCAACTCTCAAGATTGCAAATCCGAACTTTATCTTCTATGCAGACAAAGCTACTCTTGATAAAATTAAGGGTGATACAACACTCGCAAGTCTTGGCGCAGTCAAGACAGGCAAAATTCTTGAGGTTTCGCTTGAAGAAATGTCAAGACCCGGCAATACTGCTCTGGAAGCACTTGAAAAAATGGTTTACTTTATGTATCCCGACCTCAAGCCAAAGTCTGCAACAGACACAACAAAGGCTCAGGATGCGACAGCGTCAAAGACTGACGCAACAACCGCAACTCAGGCAACAACAACCGCAAGCGATTCAAAGTCGGTTGCCGATAAGTATAATCTTACCATTACATCAGACCTTTCACTCAAGCAGGAAGATGAAAACGACACGGTAAAGGCTATGCAGCTCCGCCTTTATAACATCGGTTACATTGCCGACAAGGACAATGTGACAGGCTACTACGGCGAAGTAACAGCCGAGGCTGTTAAGAAATTCCAGAAAAACAACGGTCTTAAAGAAACAGGTACAGCCGATAACGCAACTCTTGTATTGCTTTTTGACAGTTCAGCGAAAAAAGCCAAATAATTCAAATTGAAATTTGAAAATTGAAAATTATAGTCGGGAAGACAGTTTGCAAAATGCAAAACATCGTCTTCCCGACTGTTTTTTTATATGTGATTTACCGATATACCGTAGCGGCGATCAGCGATCGCCATTTGATTTGGTTGTAAAACCAAATCAATAATAGATGCCGCAATAAAATTGTGATAATGCACGGTCGAACTGATTTTGCAATCGTTTCGATTGGCGGTCACTGACCGCCGCTACAATTAAACCTTAACATTACGGTGGTACACCGTTAAAACAGTTCCGGGTGCATTCGGCTGTAGTGAAAAATGTACTGCTGGGCGATGCCTGCGTACTGACCGAAATCGTCACCGTTCATATTCGGGAACAGCTTTTCCATTGCCCGTTTCATCCACACATCAATCGGAAAAGCCTCAATTCTGTGCATACCGAAAAGAAGTGTGCAGTCGGCAACCTTTTTGCCGACGCCCGTAATTTTCATAAGCTCCGCTCTTGCGTCTTCATAGCCAAGCGTGAAACAGCTGTCAAGATTCACCTCGCCGTTTGCAACCTTTTGTGCCGCATCAATAATGTAACGGTTGCGAAATCCTGCCCTCAGCGGTGCAAGGTCATCGGGCGAAAGTTTTGCAAGTGTTTCGGCTGTCGGGAACGCAAATTCTCCGTCATCAAGCCGTGTGCCGAAGTTCTCACACAAACGCTCAACAATCCCCTTGATTCGCTTTATATTGTTGTTCTGCGAAATGATGAATGTGCAGAGTGCCTCAAAAGGCTCTTGCCTTAAAATCCTTATGCCCGGGGCGTACTTTGCCGCCTCGTTCAGAACAGGATGTATTGTGCTGATTTCTTCACGGATTTTTCCGTAATCAAGCGAAAAGTCAAAGTAGCTGTACCAGATGTTTTTGAAATCGTCAGCCGTTGCATTTTCAATGTACATATCCGTTTTGTCAAGGCTGACGGTTACGCTTTTGCCGTAGGCAACACCGTGAAAAGAACCGTCGTCCTGCGGTTTCCAACGAAAGCTCTGACCGCAGTCGAGAGTCTGCGCAAGGTCAAGGTCATGCACATCGGTTATTTTGATTTTGTTGTCGAGTTCAATACATTCCATGATTTTCACCGCCGAAATTTTCTTAATAAAGTATATCACATTCGGGAAAATTATGATATACTTTATTTAAAATTGAAAATGGAAAATGAATGTCGGGAAGATAGTTTGTTTGTAAAACAGATTTCAGTCCCGACTGTATTTCAGACAGGAACTCATTGAACGCAAGCCTTGATGAAATATTTTGTTTAAACACATATGTTTTGATATGATGAAAACGGTGTGTTATAACCACTACATTAACTCAAAAGGAGGATTATTGTGAAAGAAACTATCTGCACAATTCCGATTAACGATATATTTATGCCGAAATGCGGTTGTCCGTTTTGCCGAATGGAGAGTATGCTTGAGGAGCAGTATGTAAAATTCATTACGGGCGATGCGATGATGGAGCCTAATATCAGGATTGAAACCAACAAAAAAGGCTTTTGTCACCGCCATTTTTCGCAGATGTTTGAAAAAGGACAAAAATTGCCGAATGCGCTTATTCTTGAAAGTCATCTTCAGGAAATTATTGATAACGATGTGCCGAAAAAGCTGAAGGGCAAGCCTGATAAGAAACAGCTTGAAGTCATTAAAAAGCGACTTGATTCGTGTTATGTATGCGACAGAATTGAGTGGGATATGCACCATTTTTGCGACACGATTTTTGTTGAGTGGGCAAAGGGAGAGGAGTTTTATAAGCTGTACAACGAACAGCCGTTTATCTGCTTTAAACACTACGATTTTATTATGAATGTTGCAACCCAAAAGAGCAAGTTGCCGTCAAAGCTTTTACCGCAGTTCTATGCCGAAACAGCAGGTCTTACAAAAAAATATCTGCTGTCGCTAAAAGAAGATATAACATATTTCTGCTCAATGTTTGATTACCGCAACCACGGCAAAGATTGGGGCAATTCCAAGGATTCAATTGAGAGAAGTATTGAATTTTTGACAGGTGAAAAGCCGTAAACGGCGAGCCGAATTTTTATGTTCGTGTAGACAGTTTGTGAATATCAAAAAACATATTATGCCCGAGCGAAAGGTTTAATTAAATGTAAAATTGAAAATGGAAAATTAATGTCGGGAAGACAGTTTGCAAAATAAAATGCAATGTC
>ERZ780223.1630-NODE-1630-length-21556-cov-3.207339_pt1 | contig 21556 bp, 16 predicted proteins | sample MGYA00511016_ERZ780223 | MGnify/ENA primary metagenome ERZ780223 (study PRJEB29588, sample SAMEA2159032) | human gut metagenome | biome: human gut; feature: human-associated habitat; material: faeces | place: Denmark | collected 2008/2010 ... | reverse complement strand
ATTTTCAACCGCCCAATATATTTTCATTCCATTATTTCTAATATCCTGTATTCTTTCATCGCTTTCATGTCGTAAATTTACACTAACAGCCTTAACATGATACTTATTACAATCAGAAATAAACTCATCGAATCCATCAAGATTATCTGCGTATTGCCTTAACATATAATTTCTAAACGGGTATATTTTTAATACTGTTTTCAAATCCTGAGAAGAATAACATGAAAGAACCAAATGATTTAATATCTCCTTGTCCTCTTTAAAATTCCCAACAATCCATGTATATGTTTCCTCTGGATCTTCTTTTGTATCTAAAACCATATATGCATCTGGGTGGCTCTTCATCCAGTCTACAATATCTCTAAAAGATAGCGATCTATATTTTGAAAAAATAAGTGTATTCTTAAACTGTTCCAGTGTAGGCAGTTGTTCTCTTAAGATCTGTCCTGCTTGATATTGCATCAAATAATCAAATTCCGGCTGTTCCAAGTCTTGCTGCCACTCATGTCTCAGAACAATTTCTCCATCCGAACTAAAACGTAAATCAATATCAAATAAGGGGTCTCCTTTTTCATAAGATTGATTTAGCGCCTCTAATGAATCTGTATAAGTATATCTATCAATTCCGCCGCATGCATGAGCAATCACATTATAATCATAAAAATTTACATCTTGCTTTTTGGAACTACACGCACATAACAGGCCCCCGAATAGCAAAATTATTGCTTTCCAGCATTTCATATGTTTTCCTCTACCCCTGTTTTACTTTTTCTTTAATACTTTGCGTTGAAATTGACTTTGTATATGGAAAATAGACACATGAAATATTTTTCTCCGCCAATTTTTCTTCTATTTCATTATACATTTCCGTGTTTTTCCAATCGTCTCCATGAAATAGGACATCATATTGAATATCTTCTAATACATCTAACTTATTCATTGTTTGCTGTGGGATTGCTTTGTCTACACATTTTAATGCTCTTATTATTCGGATTCTATCTTCAAATGATATAACCGGTGACTCTCCTTTATACTCCTTTACCAGTTCATCCGTGCTTACTCCTACAATAAGATATTCACAATTCTCTTTTGCTTTTTCTAAAATATTTAAATGTCCAACATGAAATAAATCAAATGTACCCGTTGTATATCCTACTTTAAACCTCTTTTTAGTTTCCATAATAGTACCTATCTTAATCTTCCCCACGTTTTGTTTTACTTAAATACTCCTTATAATCCATCTCCGTATCAAAGATAACTCCACCATGAGTATTAGATACATTCTGTGGTGTCATATAATCTCCGTATCTGTTTTTTAGATAAATGTCATATCCAGCTGGAACCGGCATCTTCAAATATTCAAAATCTATCCAAATTGTCTTATCATAGATATGACGATCCCGAATTCGTTTTTCTGTATCAAAAATAAAATTCAATGGAGCCACTTTGTCTGCTTCTTCGTCTTTTATTTTTCTAAACATATCATCTATATATCGCCAACAATGATCCACGTCCATATTTTCTTTTAATTCTTCTGGAAGTTCAAAGTCCCCTGGCCATTCATAGGATATTCCTGCTGTTGTGTTATAAATGTATTCTTTTAACACTTCACATGTTCTTCTTTGTTTTTCTACAACTTCAACATCATTCGAAACGTTTTCCAGTACAAACAAATCAATAAAAATTCCTTGGTTAAATTCTTTATTTTGATTTTCTTCCACTGTTAATATTCCCGTTGTATAACTATTCCTTATCTGTGCATGACCATGAACATATTTCTTATCTGTATATACATTCTGGAAAAAATATGGTTCTGTAAAATATCTGGGTGCAATCTCGCACAGCTTATCATAGTCCTCCCGGAACATTGCAAAGTCCATATCATCGTCCCATGGAATAAATCCTTTATGACGAACCGCTCCCAACATTGTTCCTGCATCAGCAAAAATTCTTAAATTATTTTCCCGGCATACAGTCAGCAAACGATCCGCCATCTCCAGTTCAATCGCCCACACCCTTTTCTGCTTCTCTGTTATTTCAAAGCCATGTTTAACTTCTGAGACAAAAAAAGTTTCCTTTGGATGTACATCCCATTTATGCGGCATGGCAATAAAACCGTGTTCCTTTCGTTCTGCCGTTTTTATATCCAGCACAATAAAATCTGTCAGACTATCATGTCGTACTGAATTTTCTCCCCATATGCGAGTCTCTAAATAATATTGTCCATCCAGCAGGTAATTTTTATCAATATGGCATTCCATCATTCCGCAATGCTCAGAAGAAATCATTTTATTATATTCAAGTGCAGTCGATGTCCTATAGACCGGTGTATGATCTTTAGAGACAATACCAAATGCAAAACTTAATGGCATATCTTTCATCCGGCTGGCATACTGAAACCGAATTGTTATCTCATCCCCTGTATCAAAACAAGCACTGGAATTCCCATCTTTATCCAACAGTTCAATCGATGTAAAATGAACCAATCCCGTTCCTTCTCTTTTTGCCTCTGGTGCACTGAAAATACTTAACGAGCTACAGGTTTCATCCGTAAAAGGATTTTCCTTCTCCTTTTCTTTCATCTCACCCTTATTACCGCTAAGACTATTTAAATAGGCTCTTGATACCTCACGGACAGTTCCGCAGCCTCTTACCACACCCTTCTCAAGCCACAGTGCATTGTCACATATTTTTCTGACTGACTCCATTGAATGAGACACATACAGCAAGGTAGTTCCCTCTTCACGCATCTTTTTCATTCGCTTTTCACACTTACGCTGAAATGCATAGTCTCCTACCGAAAGGACTTCGTCACAGATCAGAATATCTGGCTTTACAACTGTCGCAATCGCAAAGCCTAATCTCGCCGCCATACCAGAAGAATAGTTTTTAATTGGCATGTCCAAAAAATTTTCCAGTTCTGCAAATTCAACGATCTCATCAAAATGCTCTTTCATGAACTGTTCGTCATGCCCCAAAACTGCGCCATTTAAATAAATATTTTCCCTTGCTGTCAAATCACCGTCAAATCCGGCTCCCAGCTCAATCAATGGCGCTATCGTTCCATTGACGGTTACACTCCCTTTATATGGTTTTAAAATCCCGCAAATTACCTTCAACAGTGTAGATTTTCCTGAACCATTGATTCCTATAATTCCCCAGGATTCCCCTTTTTTCACACTAAAAGATACATCTTTTAATGCCAGGAACTCTTCAAACATCAGTTCTCTTTTTACAAGCTTAATAAAATATTCTTTCAGATTATCAATTTTTTCTGAAGCCATATTAAATCTTGCAGTCACATTTTTTACTTCGACTGCAACTTCATTGTTTTTATTCTGTTTCATTTTTTCCTCGTTTAAATATATAAAATTTGTCCTGTGTCTTTGAAAAAGCAATACTTCCGATTAATAAAGAAACGATCGCAACACTAAAGCCATATATAATCCATTTTGCATCCGGAAATACTCCCTGCAAAACAATCATTCGAAACTGCGTCACATAAGAATACATCGGATTAAATATTTTTATCAGATGCTGGACTTGTTCCGGAAGCTGTTCAATCGGATAAAAAATAGGGGTCAAATAATTCCATGCTGTTAAAACTGCTGCATAAATATGCTGGATATCTCTAAAAAAGACGGTTCCCTGTGCTAATAACAATCCTAATCCAATATTAAAAATGTAAATTTGAAGCAATACAACTGGAATCCAAATCATATAAAAATTAAAACGGACACCACATACTATAAATACAATCAGCATTGCTCCCAATGAAAATAACGTATTCACAAAACTGCTTGTAATCTTAGATAATGTAAAGATGTACTTAGGTACATATGTTTTTTTCAGCAGTGCGCTATTTCCCATAATGGACCACATAGCCTGCGTAGTTGCGTCTGACATAAAACTAAATAAGGTTGAACCAATGATCAGGTATACTGGATAATTTTCAATATTAAACCGGAACATCTGCCGAAACACAATTACCATAATAATCATGATCATTAATGGATTTAGGATACTCCATATATATCCCAGAAAACTTCTTCGATATTTTAATTTAATATCTTTGATTACCAACTGCTTCATGAGCGGTTTGTATTTTTTAAACAACTCTATTTGTTTCTTTCCCATGCTTAATTTCTCCTAATGGACGTCTATCTTATAATTAAATTTATTTCTAATTCCATGCTGATTTATTTTTCAACATTTCGAACTTTTTTTCGTATTCTTTTTGCACTTTTCCATAACGAAAGAATAATATTTCAAGTATGCTTAGGCAGTATCCGATCGCTTTGAAAAACTGCTTTCTATCTCTGGCAGCCCATCTTCTTTTTCCAGCCCCACTATCCCTTAATTCAATTTTCTTTTTTCTAAAAATTAAAAACGGTGCATCATATGGATGTAACACTCCCACTTCACTATTTCCCGGTAAAAGCCATCCATTAAATGATATTTTTTTCAAAAAATTTCCTTTATGCCGCTGTGAACTATAACACCTCTGCAATTCATTCAATGTTGGTTTATCTTCAGTCTGCATTGATTCTGTTTTAGGAAGCTGCTTTCTCAACTGATTATTCTTTTCTTCTGCATTCACATGAATTAACCATTCTGGTCCCTTCACAAAATCTTTTACTCCCTGACAAATAAAACCAGCTTCCTCATAACGCATCTTCATAATCGCCGTTAAAAGAAATTTAGAAATCCATTTCCACATATAAATCCGCGATAACTCAGGCTCATGCAAGGCTGCATAAATTAAATTATTTCTCGTATCATAATACGCGTTCGTCCCTAAGAAATTAACCTCAAAACCTTTATGCCAGACATTAAAACCATTCAAAAAAACAATTCCAGTTTCTTTATTCCGAACTTCATATTCAATATCATCACGATGAATAAACAACGGTAACGGAAGGTTATCGTTCCGAACCATATTTAACGAATAGCAGCAACACCACCAGCCAGAATACATATGATATTCATCATGCGGTCTTTCAATCAATGGTTTACGGCAATTTTCAAAAGAACGCATATCTGTCATAACAAGTGGATTTGTTACATTAAATCTTTCAAACCACTCTCCCATTGCCTGACACATATAGGGATAATCCTCCCGCATCAAGGTTCCTCCCAGGCGAATATCCTCCCACTCATCCTTCCGCATCCCCAAAAATCCATACGCCCGCACAAAGAGCTCCGGATCCATCACAGCGTCATCATCCATCATCTGCACATGCGTCAGTCCCAGGCGTTCTTTCTCCTCGATCGCTTCAATCATGCCCCTCGTAAAGCCGCCGGCGCCGCCGACATTTCGGTTGGGAATGATGCGAATTGTATCTGGATGCTGGGCAGCCAGGCGGCTGATTTCTTCGTGTTCCGAGAGTGTTCTCCCATTATCCACCAGCCAATAGCAGAGATTCATTGATGCATTTTCCGGTCGCTCTAAAAAGCGGAGAACACTTTTTAAATTTCGCAGCACATACGGTTCGCGTTTAAATGTACAGACAACCGCCGCGATGCGAACCGGCTTTTCCTCCTGGCATTTTCCCTCATACCACCCAGACAGCTGCGGTACAGCTGATTTGCTGCTTATTCCTGGTTTTACTGAAAACCAGAACACACCTTTATCTATCTCCTGATACGGAAATTCCAATGTCAGCGGCTCCGGCTGTCCGCTTAATTCGATTTCACGAATCATGGTTTCGTCATGCATCAGCCGGACTGCCTGGCAATCGCCCACTTCCAGATGCAGCGTCAGTGTTTCCTGATTTGTATATTTTTTTCTTTTTTCTATATAAAAGAGATTGAAATAGCCATTGAAATCAATCCACTCACCATTCCGGTGGAAATACAGCTCTTCTTCCCTGCAAATGTCCGGTTCTGGGAACCGTATATTCTGTAATCTCATCCGCTCTTCTCCTTCTTTTGTTTCGTCAGAACTGACGTTTCTGATGTTTCAGCGCCCAAACCGCCGCCCCATACAACCGATACCGGCTCATCCGGAGTGTCTTTACCGCCTTATTCCGGTTTGCATGATAAATTCCCGGATATTTTTCCAATAACTCCTTGTCAAACCAAACCAGCTGATTTCTCACCTTTTTATCCGCCGGAAGGCTCAAAAGGATCTTGACTCTTCCTGCCGCTACGCGGGCGATTCCGCTCTCGATATAGCGCAGTTTTTCCTCGGAGCAATTAATCTCTCCATTCCGGCATTTCTGATAAAATGCACACAGGGATTCCAGCACCCGGTCGTAATTTTTCTTGTTCTGCACCATTTTTTCCGGGCTGACACTCTGACCCGCACGTCCAATCCGGTACTGATAGACAAAATCCGGCAGAAAGGACACGGTCCGCACCCACGGGATCGGATACAGGATGTATTCCGCATCGACGTAATAACAATGTTCGTCGATCGAAAGTGGCATCTGTCTCAAAATTTCTGTCCGCCAGGTAATCCCATGCATTTTCATATAAACCTGATCAGCGATACCATCCAAAACGTATGATTTTCCGTATTTCACGCCCTTGAATGGCTCTTTCATCTCCGCCTTACTCGGAAAAGAGGATTCCTCCCCGCTTCCATTGTCAAACCGCCAGTAAAAGCCGCTGACAACCGCATCATCGCTGGTATGTGCCAATGCATCTAATAAATTTGAAAATGCCTCCGGCTCGACCCAGTCGTCGGCATCGACGACCTTTAGATACCGACCGCGCGCCTCCCGGATGCCGCAATTAATGCCGGAACCGTGACCGCCGTTTTCTTTATGAATCACACGGACTGTATCGGGATAGATTTTTGCATATTGATCTGCAATTTTTCCGGTGTGATCTGTCGAACCATCGTCTACCACCAACACTTCCAGGCACGACTGCCCATTTTCCTGGTATCTCGCATCCGGTTCTGTCTCTCCTTTCTCCATGTCTGAAATTTCAGGTTTTTCAAGAACTAGACGTTTGTTTGTACATTCGTCACAGAGAGAGTCCAATGTGTATTTAATATATTTTTCCGCGTTATACGCCGGGATGACGACTGTCAGAAGCGTTTCCATTGTCCGCCACTCCTTCCGTACTTTCTTTTAACATCATGATCTTCGGTGTCATCAGCATCAGCTTCAGATCCAGAAGCAGAGAATAATTCCGTATGTAGGTCAGATCCAGTTTCAGCTTGTCATAGGAAGTCGTATTGTATTTCCCGTAAACCTGTGCATAACCAGTCAGTCCCGCTTTCATTTTCAGGCGGTAGCAAAATTCCGGGATCTCTTCCTCTATCTCCTCCGCCAGCTCCGGACGTTCCGGGCGCGGTCCCACGATCGACATCTCGCCTTTCCAGATATTAAAAAGCTGCGGAAGCTCGTCCAGACGGGTTCTGCGGAGGAAGTGTCCGACCGGCAGAATCCGGTCATCATTTTCAGCCGCCAGTCTGGCGCCTGTTTTCGCCTCTGCGTTCTGGATCATCGTCCGGAATTTACAGATCTGAAACTCTTTCCTACCCTCGGTCAGCCTCGTCTGCTTATAAAACACAGGTCCCCGGTCGGTCAGATAGATTGACAGCGCCACCAGCAGAAAAAATGGCGATAAAACAACGATTCCCAATCCTGAAAAGAATAGGTCAATCGCCCGTTTTACAAACCGCTGTCCCCCGGAAATTCCTTCATTTCTGGACAGAAGAAGCGGACTGTCGAAAATATCCAGTTCTTCGGACGTCCGAATCAGAATGTCTGAAAGTTTCGGCACCGTATAGGTACGGATGTCCTCTTCAAAACATTTTTTCAACAGTTCATTCCGGTCCTTGGCCGGAATATCGCCGATAATCAAGGCGTCAAATGCTCCTGCTTCCCGGATGATCGCCTCCATTCCCGCCCGGATATGAATTGCTTTCGCCAGGTAATATTTATCCTCGCGCGAATTAATTTTTTCCATCAGATGAAATGCCGGACGATCGCCGCATACCAGAAGCATTCTTCTCGGCGGAAACAGCAGCCGGTACAGCCGCTGAAATAAATATGTCCAGACGATTGCCGTCAGAAGCTGTACCAGCGTCATCGCCAGCAAAATCCGCGGATCGTGAAATTTCTTATCTAGCAATGAGATTTGTATATAGGTAATAATATTTAAAAGCCCGATCGACAGTATCTGGGAGCAAAGCAGGTTTCCCTTTTTCAGATATCCGATCCGGAATCCCCCATATGTATATAGAAAGAAAAACAAAATTCCTGCATACAGGGCGATCATCAGCCAGTTTCCTCTTCTCCAAAATGGAAATTCAATTAATTTATTAAAATAACCGTTCCAGACGCATCCATAAATTCCCGTCAGGACAGCCATCAAAATGACCGCGCCTCCCATTCGGAACAGCCTCTTGAATGGTTCGTATTGTCTCAAAATCGTATCCTCTCGCAACTGTCTGCTTTCTCACAGGCAAACTCCGCGTACAAATGTACGGTTCTTACCAAACAGTTACTTTCTTTCATCTTTTTTTATCCTGAACTATCAGGCGTGCATTCTTTCCCGCAACTTTTTCTGATACAAATAGCCGCGAATCCCAACCGGCAGTATGCTTGCCGCCACACGCACAGCACAGTTACTTATATATTCAGGAAATGTCAAAAATCCACTTTTATAAAAATGGGTCTGCAGACGTATATTTTCTCTCGCATACGCCAGACCGCCGCGCCGCTGCATCATGCCATTTCCCGTTCTCGCGTATACCAGCACATCCGGCAGATTTTCCGCCCGATAACCAGCCTGCAGCATCCGCACCCATAGTTCGTAATCTTCGGCACCCTTCACGGCACGATAATTGCCAACCGCTAAAACAGCGTCCCGCCGCATCATAACCGCCATGTGGTTCATCGGGTTGCGCTTGCGGGCAAATATAAGAATCTCCTCATAACCGCACGGCAGCGTCCGGGTACCGGTGATACAACAATCTTCTGGAATCTCCACCGGCTCTTTCGGTGTATCTATCGTCCACTGCATATTTGCTGCTTTTTCCAGCGAATCCATCTCAAACTCGGCAATCGCCCCGCTCGCCAGCGCCAGCGCTGGGTTGCCTCGGAACTGCACCAGCTGCTTTTCACATCGTTCCGGACAGGCGATATCGTCGCTGTCCATGCGGGCAATCAGATTATTTCGGCAGCTTTCCACCCCTGCTGCCAGTGCCGGTCCTATGCCGCGATTTTCCGGCAGACGCACGATTTTCACCTGTTCGGACCATGTTTCTTCTAATTTTCTGATTACTGCATCGAGTTCTTTCGTCAGCGGACCATCGCAGACCAGGACAAACTCATCCGGGGAAACACTCTGTTTCATCATGCTGAGCGCCGCCCGGTAAAAATAGAACGGATTTTCCTTTCGGTAAACAGGCATCAGAACGGAATACTTCATATCAAAACTTCTCATATGCCTGCCACCTGCTCCCGGTTTTCATCGCCTTTTACACGAATCGCCAGTTCGACCCGCCGTGCTGCTCCCAGCATCGGCATCTCCAGCGTCACAACCCGTTTCCGGATTCGTTTCCGCACGATCTGTCCCAGCGACTCTCCCAATATGCCTTCCGCCGACACGATCTCTCCCGCCTCGTTTACCTGTACGAGAAATCGTCTTACCGTATGCTGCGGATCCTCTCGAAGCAGACGTTTCAGGAAATCTTCCTCCGCCTTTTCCAACGGTACTGCCTTCTCATCGAGCGGAAGCTTCGCAGAACCAGCCAAAATTCCTATCTTCTGTTCCAGTTCTCCCGCATCATCCGTATCCACAAAGATATATCCCGGAAACATCGGCTCCACACCGATGTGATAAATCCCGCCCATCCGCCAGGACCGTTCTTTAGACAGCACAAAACAGGGCTTATCCGACTCTCCCGAATAAACCCGGTTCAATTTCTCTGCCATCTCAGCTTCTCTTCCTGCAGGCGTTTGTACTGCGTACCACATACCGAGCTTCTTCCTCTCGTTTTTACAGTTTTCGCAGAATACCTAGTTCTGCGAAATTTGGAGGAAATTTCAGAGACACAAAAGGAGCTTTATTTTGACAATATTGATTTTTAAATAGTATTAATCGGAAATTTGGTAAATAATTGATCAGAAATGCGTATCTTAATAATTTCATAATAGATTCTTGGGAGAAACTTCTATTGAATTCGCTCTAAAAGCATAGTATAATGAACAAAGATTTCGCAGAACTAGGTATTCTGCGAAATCTTTATTGTTTCGTTTATTATGCAATATTATATAGCATATAAATAAATTAATATTATGCGTAAATTATGCATAATTTCCCTTATTTATTTTTAACAAAACCATCTTTGAAAACAAATAGGGACTTGAAGCAATCATTGTCCTATGGTATTCTGTAAATACAAAAGCATATATTTTTCTATATCAGCCATCCGACTGTCTGGCATTCTAAATCATCTGAGAATCTTATGCTTTTCCAACATATTCACAACTGAAAAGCAGGAGGTTTTCAAAAAGGATTTTGCCTTGTTCTCCTGCTGAAAGGAGGACAATTACATATGAAAAAACACAAACATACTATGAGCACAACTGTAGACAGATATCGGGAGCAAAAGAAACGACTTGCAGACAAGATCCAGGCACGGCGCGATCACAAAGACACTCTTTTCCGGATGCTTTTCAGCAGCCGTGAAAATCTTTTAAGTCTTTATAACGCTGTCAATGGGACTCATTACACGGATCCCACCGCTTTGAAAGTTGTAACATTGGAAAATGCTGTCTACATGAACATGAAAAACGATCAGGCGTTTCTTCTGGACTTTCACCTCAATCTCTATGAGCATCAGTCCACCTGGAATCCCAATATGCCGCTTCGTTTTCTGCTCTATGTAGCAAAGGAATATCAGATGCTTATCCGAAATCAAACCATCTATTCTTCCGCACTGGTTTCACTTCCAACACCACATTTTATTGTATTTTACAATGGGGAGGAACCCAAGGAAGCCGAAAGTACTCTGAAACTTTCCAATGCATTCCAGCAATTCACGGATCATCCAGAACTGGAGCTGCTTGTCCGGATTCTAAATATCAACCTGAACAAAAATCCCGAAATTTTAGATGCCTGCCAAACTTTAAAAGAATATATGCTTCTGGTCGAACGAATTCGGCGTTATACAAAAAATATGCCGTTAAATGAAGCGGTTGAAACAGCTGTCAACGAATGCATCGAAGAAAATATCCTGGCAGATTTTCTTCAAAAAAACAAATCGGAGGCGATTGCTATGTGTTTATTTGAATATGATGACGAACGGGAGAAAAAATTGATTCGTAAAGCAGAATTTCAAGAAGGCGTCAAGGCTGGTCTCGCCCAGGGACGAGCAGAAGGATTAAATGAGGGTAGGAATGAACGCACCAGCAAAATGCTTCACGCCATCCGTCTGATTCAGCAGAAACATTCACTGCAGGATATTCACGCTAAAACTGGGCTTGAGGCAGAAACAATTCAGGCGATATTAAAAGATTTGCAGAATATACAGTAAACTATATTTCTTTATTTAGCAATTAATATCTCTGTTACATAAATTAATTTTTCACGAAGGATGTGTCAAAAAATGCCAAAATATAATTTCTATTATGACGAATCCGAACATAGCCGGAAAATTAACTACACAACAATAAGTGCCTCTAATTATTATGATAATTTCATAACTATGATTGTGGGATGGTCTACCCGAAATGATGATATTCTGCAGCTTCACGCCGACTTTGAAACTAAATATGCGGACAGGCAAAATTGCAATGGTGAAATCAAAAGTACAATGCTTCGACAAAAACAATTTAAATATGGTTTCGCTTCTCTCAACAGACAAAACGCTCAATTTATATATGATTTTTTGTCACTTTTTAATAAGGATATTCACATTTACTTTTCCATTTCCAGTAAGATTGAATATCTTGTACTACAACTTTTCCAGAATTACCGAAACAATCTTCTCATTGATGCAGATTTAATGAAGTATTCCATCATAAAAGCTCTTGTTATGTACCATCCTCAGGAAATCATTAAATGCATCTTTGAATCACCCAAAGATTTTTTAGCAGAATTAAAAAAGTTTTTCCAGAATAGAATTGAATATAATAAAGGCAATCCCATTTTAAAACAAAAAGAAACTGAAGCATTTCAACAGATTTTATTCATACTGAATGATATCTCAGATTCTCCAGATATTAATTGGGATTATCATATGTCCTTTGATGGTTTTAAAAAGTATCTCGGGGAAAAAGACATATCAAATTACCACCTAACCATTGATAAAGAAGGGGAAGAAAACGAACAAAGCAAAACTTTAAAAGCCGCTTGCGAAATAGGACTATATAATTCCAGTGAGGCAAATTCCATAGAACTTCCAGGGCTTCGTATGGCTGATATGCTGGCAGGCATTATATCAAAGTTAATGAAAGGTTTATTTGATTCATTACGGTATCAATCGCTTGACGACAGTACTAATAAAAAACTTTTAGAGCCAGACTGGTTTTACCTAAATGAACTCCAATTAAACATTTACAAAAAACTCTATTGTCTTATTTGCGAGTGGCAACCTGCATGGTACAAATCCTACTCTGGTATATATTCAGATGATTTAGTCCTTTTTAATGCTTTACTTAATTTCATGAATCATTTTGAATCTATCGAACAAATCCAGGAAAACATCAATATGCAAGGTGAATACTTCAATGCTTTTGCTTGTGAACAGTTAGAAAACTACTTTAAACTGAGAAAATGCAAACTACCAATCGAGCCTGTAATCCCTTTTGATAAAGAATCCTACCTAACCCCCAGAGGCGGAAGAATATTTTTTAATTCGAGAAAACAACCACTTTTGCCATTATATAAAGCTTCTCAAACTTTTAATGTATTGTCTGTTGGTGTAGATCAAAACCTTACCCCAACAGTAACCATTCTAAGTGGTTACAAAACTGAGTGTTTTCAACTTCCAACCGAACTCAGCAAATGGGCTCGCATTGTTATAGGTATGGCTTCCATGGGAGTAAATCTCTTCCCTGCCAAAGTTACTTTTTCCAATATTAAGGGAAAATACTATGCAGATATACTTTAGTGTAGGGAACAACTAGGCACTTGCATTATATAAGGAAGAGCTGCTGGCTACCAATCAGCCGTGCAGCTCTTTTTATACTTTATATCAAAAAACACTCCCACTGTCTGTATACCAGAAACAGGAAGATTTTGAATGATTCGACTGAACTTTCAGATCCTTACTTTTTCTTCACCATACACCGTTTCTTAAAAAACGAAATGCCATAACAAAGGATCTGATCATAATCATCCTCGTACTCCTTCGCATACATTCTGTCATCAATCTGCTGTAGCGCTGTATCGCACTCACTTTCTAATTTTTCCAGATTTTTCGTATACTTTGCCTCAAAGACTGCAACCTGTGCGTTGAGGGAATCGTAGACAACCACATCACTGCGCCCCTCTCCATGCTCCTTATTGGAATCCACCATATACCCAGCACCGGTAAAGATTCCAGCGAGAAAAGCATGGTAAAAACCTTCCCGATAATCATGGTAACTGATCGTGCGCCGCAGCAAAGCACTCATCTCTCTTGTAATGCCCTCGCTGTCACCGTTCCAGACCGCATCAAACAGGGCATTCCGATCCCATTTCCTGGTGCTGTCATCGAACCATTTGATAATGGTCGTTTCAAAGATCTCTTTAATTTCCGCATTCGGAATCATAAGGACAGCCATGCCATCTGGCAGATCATCCTTATAATCAGCTCTGCGCGCTTTCGTTAAGTATCCTGTCAGATACAACATGCTCTGTTTTTTATCGCCTATTTCAAATAAAAAAATTATTTCTGTCTCGCCTTAAACGCACGGTCAATCTCCCGCTTCGCGTCCTTTTTCGCCAGATCGTCTCTCTTATCATACAGCTTCTTACCGCGTGCCAGACCAATCTCCACTTTTACGAGACTTCCTTTAAAATACACCTGCAGCGGTACCAGCGTATATCCTTTTTCTTTGATCTTTGACAGGCGGCGGATCTCCAGTTTGTGGAGAAGGAGTTTCCGCACACGCAGCGGATCTTTATTAAAGATATTTCCCTTCTCATATGGGCTGATATGCATGCCGAATACATACACCTGACCGTCGCTCTCGATCTTGATAAATGCTTCCTTGATGCTGCATTTACCCATGCGGATCGATTTGACCTCGGTACCGAATAACTCGATCCCGGCTTCGAATTTATCATCGATAAAATAATCATGGTAAGCTTTCTTATTGTTCGCCACCATCTTGATTCCTGCTCCCATTTTAATTCCTCTTTCCCTCTCTACTTTTTACATCTTATTTTACAATCTTCTACTTCCAGTACACCGCCGGCATAAAATCAATCGTCCTCGCATACCGGTCGCACGCAGTCACGCGGACGCGGATAGTCTGACCGAGCTTGTACGTCTTTCTCGTCATCTCTCCGACCAGCTCATAGTGTGCTTCGTCAAATACGAAATAGTCGCCGCGCAGTTCATTGACATGAACTAATCCTTCAACCGTGTTCGGCAGCTCGACATAGAAGCCCCAGTTGGTGACACCGGAAATGACTCCCTCGAATTCTTCTCCGATGTAATGTTCCATGTACTGGACTTTCTTCATCTTATCAGTCTCGCGTTCGGCTTCGTCAGCGCGGCGCTCCAGTGCCGAGGTCTGGACTGCCACTTCCGGCAGGATTTTTTCAAAATGGGCGGTTTTTCGCGCATCCATATTGCCGTGCAGGCACTCTTTGATGATCCGGTGGATCTGCAGATCCGGGTAACGGCGGATCGGGGAGGTGAAATGGGTATAGTATTTCGCCGCCAATCCAAAATGACCGGAGTTCAAGGTCGAATATTTCGCCTGTTTCATGGAGCGCAGCGTCAGACGGCTGAGCAATGCCTCCTCCGGCGTGCCCTCGATCTTTTCAAGCAGCTTTTGCAGCTCTTTCGGGTGGACTTCGCCGCCCGGCATCCGCAATGTATATCCAAAGTTGTTGATGAACGTGCCGAGTTTCGCCATCTTCTCCTCATCCGGTTTCTCATGGATTCGGTAGAGGAACGGCATTTCCTGCCAATAATAGTCCTCGGCTACCGTCTCATTTGCCATCAGCATGAAATCCTCGATAAGCTTCGTCGCCGCGTTGCGCTCATACGGCTTGATCTCGATCGGGCGTCCTTTGGCGTCGAGTAAAATCTTGCTCTCTGGAAAGTCGAAGTCAATCGCACCGCGCTCCTGGCGCCTCTTGCGGAGAAGCTGCGAAAGTTCTTTCATTTGCAGGAATAAATCCACAAATTCCTTATATTTCTCCTTTGTCTCTGCATCATCATCCGTGATGATCGCATTGACCGCCGTATACGTCATCCGGCGATCGACGCGGATCAATGTCTCTGCAATCTCATGTCCGATCACGACGCCTTTGTCATTGATCTCCATGATACAGCTCAGCGCCAGGCGATCTTCGCCCTGATTCAGGGAACAGATACCGTTTGAGAGTTTATGCGGCAGCATCGGAATGACGCGGTCGGTCAGATACACGCTCGTTCCGCGCTTTAATGCCTCGCGGTCAAGCGGGCTGCCCTCGCGGACATAATGGGTCACATCCGCGATGTGTACACCGAGCCGGTAACCCTGCTCCGTCTTTTCCAGCGTGATCGCATCGTCGAGATCCTTCGCTTCCTCACCATCGATCGTAACTGTCGGCAGATCGCGCAGATCCTTGCGTCCCGCCTTGTCCTCCTCGCGGACGGCATCCGGGATCTCTTCAAGCTGCGCCATGACCTCCGGCGGAAATTCTTCCGGCAGACCGTATGCTTTCACGATCGATAAAATATCGACTCCCGGATCGTTCATATGTCCGAGAATGCTGGTGATCACGCCCTCCGGCTTCTTATCCGGGCCGTTTCCGTAATCCTTGATCTTCACGATGACCTTATGACCGGTCACTGCGCCCGCGTCACACCCCTGCGGGATGAAAATGTCGCGTGAAATCCGTGGATTATCCGGGATCACAAAGCCGAAACCGCCGTTTTTCTCATACAGACCGACCAGCTCCTGATTGGCGTGCTCCAGGATCCGCACGATACTTCCCTCGGCTCTGCGTCCGCCGTCGCTCTCCTGCTCAATCACAACCAGCACCTTATCGCCGTGCATCGCGCCCTTTGTTTTTTCACGCGGAACGAACACATCCTGCTCACGTCCCTCGATTGTCACAAAACCGAAACCCTTCGGGTGTCCCGAATAAATCCCTGCCTCTGAAAATGTCTCCGGGCGTCCCAGCTTGCCCTTGCGGGACATGCTGATTTTTCCCTCTTCCAGCAGATAATCGATAACCCGCTGCAGCTCCCGGCGCTGTTCCTTCGGAATATTTAAAAGAAGTGCCAGCTCCTTCAGCTTCATCGGCACGTATGCCGGTTCATTCATGACATCCTGAATCATCTTGCAGCGGCGGGTAAACTCCTCCTCGGAAGCGCCAGCATCCTCACGCTCCTTCTTGCCGCGCTTTTCGCGCTTCTTATCCATCTCACGCTCAAACTTTCGATCACGGTCTTTCTTTCCCGCTTTATCCTTTTTCCGGCGCACCGATTCCTCTTTCGGACCTTTCGCACGCTCCGGTTTTTTCTTCTTTTTTCCGTACCTCTCTTCCCACTCGCCGATCAGCCCATCCCCGTCAATCTGGCGCTGTACGCTGCTCTCCCGGCTTTCTCCGGACGTTTTCTCTTCCCGCGCTTCTTCTTTTCGCATCGCAAACCGCTGTTCTGCATTTTTCCGGATCGTCTCCAGCATCTCATCCGAGAGCTTCATCTCCGTCTGCTGACGTTTTTCAAACGCCTCTCTTTCTCTCCTGCGATTTTCCGGCATTTTCTGTCCTTCCTCTTTCTGTGAAGCTGCCGCACTCTGCATCTGCGCCTGGCGCTTCTGCTGTTTTGCGTATTTCTGAGCCTCGCTTCTCTTTATTTTTCCCATGATTTTATCAAATATGTTCAAATTTATCTCACTTCTCTTTCTCAATATGAAAAAAAGGCTGCCACGCGACAGCCTCTTAAAGGTTCCTTACAGGAATTTCAAATTCAAAACTAATGCAAGGATCAGCCACAGAATTGCAGCATATTTGGTCAGCTTCTCCAGCTTTCCTTCCATAGAACGGCTTTTATTTCTGCCCCAGTAGCTGTCAGCCATACCGCCGATGGAACCGGACAGACCTGCCGATTTGCCCTCCTGCAGTAGGATTACCGCCGACAGGAATACACAGATAATAATAAATATGATCGTAAGGATCGTCTTGATCATCTTCGCACCTCCTGAATAAACATAGTAATCATAGCATATTTTCGGCGGAAGGACAACTGTTTTTTTCCCGACTTCAACCCGGGAATTTGCCGTATTTAAATGCGAAGCCACGGCAAATTCCGTTACCGGGCTTGATTTTATCTCCCGTCGTGCGATACAATAGAGTTCTATCACATTTACAATCAGCGAAATCCTTTTTTTCATGGGAACAGCTATTTTTTATCATAAAACGAGTCAGGAGGGTTCTATTTTGAAAAAATTCACTTCGGCGTTTGGGCGTCTGTTTCTCTCTGCCGTCCTTATTTTTCTGGTGTTCTACACCATGATGCCAGCCATCAATCTGCACGATCAGGATTTCATCGTATTCCTGATTATCTGCATTCTGATTGTACTGGCAGTCAACTTTATGGAAAGCATTCTCATATTTCTGAAAACAGTGCAGCAAAACCGCGGCGTTGAGATCGTGCGCGATCCTGTGACCGGACGGATGGTTCTGCGGCGCAAGTACGCCGACGCCTCCGGCAGCCCGTTTGCCGGTTTTAAGGCGATGGGACGCCCGTGCAAATATGGCACGATCGCGATCGCTGTCCTGATCTTCTTTTCCCTGATCGCCTCGGCGGCGGGCGTCCAGCTTTTTAATGCGTCCCGCTACCGCGATCTGATCACCGTTACCGAGGGCGATTTTGCCTCAGATGTCGCAGAGCTTGGCATGTCGCAGATCCCGGTCGTTGATAAGGACACCGCCTCCCGGCTCGGAAGCAAAAAGCTCGGTGAGATGACCGACCTGGTCTCCCAGTTTGAGATTCAGGAAAATTACACACAAATCAACTACAAGGGGACACCGTACCGCGTGACGCCTTTGCGCTATGCCGACCCGATCAAGTGGCTGTACAACCAGAAGAAGGGACTTCCGGCATACATTGCTGTCAATATGGTCGATCAGAATACCGATCTCGTCTGGCTGTCCTCCGGCATGAAGTATTCCACCAGTGAATATTTCTTCCGCAATATCAACCGCTACATCCGTTTCTGCTACCCGACACGGATTTTTGAGACGGTCTCCTTCGAGATCGACGACGATGGAAATCCATACTGGGTGGCGCCGACCATCGCCTACCGGATCGGCTGGTGGAACGGCAAGGACATCGACGGCGCGATCCTCGTCAATGCTGAGACCGGCGAATCTAAGTGGTACGCCAAGGCGGACGTCCCGCAGTGGATCGACCAGCTCTATGATTCGAACCTCATCATGGAACAGCTCGACGACAACGGCAGATTCCAGAATGGTTATTTAAACTCTATCTTCGGTCAGCGCGGCGTGCGTCGGACGACCTACGGCTACAACTATCTCGCCATCGACGACGATGTGTGGCTGTACACCGGCATGAGCTCTGTAACCTCAGATGAGTCGAACATTGGCTTCGTCCTCGTCAACCTGCGGACGAAAGAAACGAAATTTTACACCGTTCCGGGCGCCACCGAGCTCGCCGCAATGGATTCCGCGCGCGGACAGGTGCAGCACTTAAATTACAGTGCGACCTTCCCGCTTCTCTTAAATATTTCCGGACGACCGGCATATTTCATTTCCCTGAAAGATGCTGCAGGGCTTGTGAAAATGTATGCGTTCGTCGATGTCGCGCAGTACCAGATCGTCGGCACCGGACAGACGATCGATGAGGCGAAGCGCAATTACCGTGAGACGCTGGGACAGGAGGAAATCGAAGATCCGACTGCCAAGGAACCGGCGGCAAGCGAAACTGTCTCCGGCACGGTCGAGGCGATCGAGAATGTCGTCGTTTCCGGTAACACCTACTACTATTTCACGCTGACCGATGACCGCACCGACAGCGTCTACACCGCTGCGATCACCGTTTCCGAGCGGCTTCCGTTCGTGCAGGCGGGCGACTCCGTTTCCTTTGAGTGCGTCGAGAATGGTGCTACAAAAGAAGTTATAACCTGGAGGTAAGATAACATTGAAAAGTGAAGATATGATTTTAAAGGCAGCCATCGTGCACATCCTTGATTCTTCGGTGGGAATCCCGGTTCTCTCCGACCAGAGCATGGAGGTCGGACCCGATTTTTCCGACTTTCTGAAAGCGCATATCGAGAAAATAACGGAAAGTGACGATGTCAAGCACTGTACATTTGCAGAAGGATCCGAGGTCAAAGAGCTGCTGCAAAACTGCACCCCGGACAATTTCGTCGAGACGAGCAAACAGCTCGCCGAGCGCCTCTACGACATCATGAATGCGAATATTGACATTCCAGCCGCCGATGTGGCGATGACCGTGTTCGGCTGCAAGGGCAAGGATTATCTGGCATTCTTAAAGATGAACTACAAGACCTCCTACACGCATCAGACCAGGGAAACGGACGGCGGCAACAGCAACGAGATCATTTTACAGCGCGCACTGCTTCCGGGACAGGGACAGCGCCTCTCCGAGGCGTTTGTCCTCGATCTCTCCGACGGCTCCCTGATTCTGGCTGAGAAAAAATATGAGGTCAACGGCGAAAAATGCTTCTATTTCTCCGAGCTCTTCCTCGAATGCCGCGCCCCACTCTCCCAGAAATCCAAACTCGACATCGTCACCCGCGCCGTCGATCAGGTTGCCAAAAAATATTACGGCGACGAGGATGCACAGAAAAAGATGGAAATCAAAGACATTATCTGTAATGAATTAGAGGAACAGGGCGAAATCAAGGTGTCCGAACTGCGCGAAAAAGTATTTCCCGGCAGCCCGGAGATGCTCGAGGAGCTGGATGAAAAACTCGACCGCTACAACCTCTCCTACGAGACGGTCGCGCCGAAAAATGAGCAGACGATCAAGAAATTCCAGAAACAGAAGCTGTACACTGACACCGGCATCGAGATCACGATCCCGATGGAAGAATACAGAAATCCCGACCATGTGGAGTTTATCACCAACATGGACGGGACAATCTCGGTGTTGATTAAAAATATTGGAATGCTGAGCAGTAAATAGCATCTCACACAAAATTTATTTATCGGCTGATTCAAACGATTGCGATACATAATAACAGAAACATCCATCAGTCATGCCGCTGATCAAACCGTGTATACACCTCACAGAACCGCGCCGCAAACGACGGCTCGCGTCCACCCGCATACAGATGAGAAACATCCCCAAAACGGCTCATGCGGAAGGATGCGACGCCGGAGCGGCGCTCTTCTGTATAGAGCACCGTCACCGACGACGGCGCCGCACAGGTTCCGTGCCAGAGCTGCATCGGAGAGATATTTAAGAGATGGGAAAGCAGGACGCACTCGACGCCAAAATGACAGAATAAAACAATCGTGTCCTCATTCGGTGCCACGGCCCGATAAAACAATCCATTTCTCACATATCCGTGCCGTCTGAGCAGCCGGTCAAGCTCTCCAGTCACCCAGTCGTACTCTTCTTTTACATGGGCGTTCTGAAAGACTTCTGTTTCATGCCAGTGATCCTTATCAAAATACTTCGGCTCCGCCAGCCACGCATCCGGCAGCCAGTCCCAGACACAGTGCCCGGAATCCTTTCCCGGATGTACCGCCTGCGGGGCAAATTCACGCAGCCAGCTGCAGGTTTCTGCCGTGCGGCAGGCTTTTTTTAAGGTCAGGGACGCCGTGTCTTTCGCACGCCCCAGCGGCGATACATAATAAGCCGCCACCGGAATCGGCGCCAGACGGTCTGCCAGAAGCTTTGCTTCCTCCCAGCCAGCCGGGGTCAGGGAATCAATTGAGTAATCAGGATCCGCATGGCGGACAATCAGAAGGCGCATAGGAAAACTCCTTTCGTACAGAAATGTTACAAAACCCAAAAGCGCGGTGCTCATGACCAAGGGATGTATCTGGGCGCGGGCAAAATTAGAGCATCTTCCGATACTCCTGCTTCCACCCATTTAAAAGTTCTCCCGCACTCTCCATCCGCCGGACTGGATTGCGGTCAAACATCGTCTCGACCATGCGGACATTCCCGCACTTCTCCGCGGTCTGGTTCGCCTCATCAAGTTCCCGTTTCCAGATCTCCTTCTGTTCCGGCGTCATCGCAGCCGCATGCCGCTCCTTAAGCTCCAGCTTCGGGTCAATCAAGGCAAGCTGGTACAGGTGCTTCAGCATCTCCGGGCTCTTGTCGAAATTGTAGGCCATTTCATAAGCGGTAAACGATTTCTCAAACCAGAAAATCCCGGCATACGCCGCCCCGATATTGTTCCAGATCTTCGCGGTAAATTCGTCCGTCAGCGATTTG
>ERZ780223.1621-NODE-1621-length-21636-cov-7.279412_pt1 | contig 21636 bp, 30 predicted proteins | sample MGYA00511016_ERZ780223 | MGnify/ENA primary metagenome ERZ780223 (study PRJEB29588, sample SAMEA2159032) | human gut metagenome | biome: human gut; feature: human-associated habitat; material: faeces | place: Denmark | collected 2008/2010 ... | reverse complement strand
TAATAAATCTTAATACTCCTTGTTTTTAATCAAGTATTATGGCGATGCATATTAAGAGCATGAAAAAATTTGTTATATTTCTAGCCATATAAAATCTTAGATAAAATGAGGCGTTATATGTGTTTTTTATTTCATTCCAATTGTCCAATGGATGATTCCAGAATGGATTTGCAGGCATGGTTTCCCGGCTTTCATTATAAATTTTTAATGAATTATATAATTCTACTACCATCGGGATTGTTATATATGTTGCAAAGTACAGAGGATTTAGGCTTTTATAAGCAATATAACCAACTGTAATATAGCTTATTATATAAAATACAGGAAGCAGATTCAGGGCATTTTGTTTTGTTTTCATTTTTAAGCACAATGTTGTTTTATTTGCTTTTTTATCTCCGTCAAAATCCATTAGCATATGTGCATAAAGAATAGTGTTGACAAACATAACGCAAGCAATTGATAATATTATTACATCCGTTGACAATTTTTTTGTCATAACGTAATAAACTCCCTCAAACATCAATGGACCATAGGCTATTATTACCAGAACTTCTCCCAGTCCGTTCATTGAAAATTTCGGGTAAGCAATAGCAATTAATAGTGCTATCAGGGCAAAAATAATAACCATTGGTCCTGATGTAAAAAATAATACTGCTCCTACAATCGCTGCAATTGTCAGGAATGTTATAATAACATTTCGTAAATCGTCAACAGTAGCTTGATTAGTCCTCAAGTAAGCACATTTGTGGTCTCTGCCTGCTTTTACAAAATTTTTGTCTTTACTTAAAACTTTGTAATCAATATAGTCATCTATTAAATTTGTAGCAAGGTGAACAAGGCTTATTCCAAGAAGTGCTATTATACCGAGAATTGTATTTCCGCCGTCTTTTATTGAATAGATAAATATAACAAGCCAGCTTAAAAGTGTGATTGGTAGAGAATACAATCTTGCACATTTGAGCCAGAAAAAAATTTTAGTAGTAAAAGTTTTTAAGTTATTCATTATTTTTCAAAAAAGTTTTTCATTGCAACAACAGATTCATAACTTGCACCGGCTTCAAGTATTTCTTCTGCAGAAAGTCCGAACATTGTGATAAGGTTGTGTGCATCATCACTACAGCCTGTATTTAAATGCTTTGCTGCTGTTGTTATTGCATCTTCTCTTGTCATTCTGGTAAATTGGTTATTTATACCCTTTCTAAATATTCTGGTTTTAGATTTACCCATTTAAATCTCCTTTTTGGAAAGCTAAAAGGGCTGCTCCAATCATTCCCGAAAAATTTCCAGCAGTTGCTTTATAAACTTTTGTCGGTGTTGTTACTATTTCAGAATTTACCTGTTGTTCAATTTTTTCTGTATTGACAAATTCTGCCATTGAACCTGAAAGAACAATGCATTCAGGGTCAAAAAGGTTAGCCAGTCCAATAAGACCATTAGTTATATCTTCTTCCCATCTTTGAAGAATTGATATCATTTGCTGATTATGTTCTTTTGCTCCTGATATAACGTCGTATGTTGTCACGTCTTTCGTTTTCAGGATTTCTTCTGCTGTAAGTTTCAAGCCGGTTCCTGAAGCATAAATTTCAAAGCAATCCCACGAACCGCAAGAGCATTTTCGTCTTTTATCCGAGTACATTTTAAAATGCATTTCTCCAGCGGCACCGTTTTGACCTTTTAGTAGTTTATTACTAACAATGATTCCGCCGCCAACACCTGTTCCCAGAGTTATCATCACAGAGGTTGAGCAACCTTTTGAGGCTCCAATTTCATGTTCTGCCCATGCTGCACAATTGGCATCATTTTCTACAAACACAGGTTTGTCTGAAAGTTCAGAAAATGGCATTGAAGGATAACCTTCTGCGATGTTTCCGGTTGAGCCCAGTATTCCGGAGTTTGAATTATTTACGGCTCCGCAGGTTGAAAAAGCTATGACATCAACATCTGCTTCACTTTTTTGTATAATTGATTTGAATGTGTTTTTTATAGCTTCAAAAGTTTTTGGAGTAGGTGTTTTTTCTATATCACTTATTATTTCACCTAATTCATTCACGATAGCACTGTATATTTTTGTGCCACCGACGTCAATTGCCAGAGCTTTTTTCATTTTATCCCCTTTTAATTTATTTTTCAAATTTATCGTGGCTTAGCATTTGTAACCCTTGTTTATACATTGAACGAAGTTCTCTAACTGTATATTCTCTGCCTAAAACTTCAACTTTTCTGTCATAATTGATTTGTGGTTTTGTGTTCTTTGCGTTTTTTATTACTGTTAATAAATTTTCAGCTTTATCAAGTGGTGATAATATTTTAATTTGTGGTATCTTCATTTTTATTCCTGTGATTTATTTCTGAATACAAATTTTTTAGTTATTAGTTGAGGGCGTGTTATAGCAGATCCGATTACAACGCAATGGGCGCCCAGTTCAAATGCTCGGTTAACCTGCGCGGGTTCCCAGATTCTGCCTTCCAGTACAACAGGTAAATTTGTCTTTTCTACAAGTTGTTTAAGTAGTTCAAAGTCCGGTTCGTTGGATGGTGAAGATGCTGATTCTAATGTGTATCCTGCAAGGGTTGTTGATAAAATATCTGCCCCTGCTTCCTGTGCTTTAATTCCTTCTTCTAATGTTGAAATATCTGCCATTGCAAGTCTTTTATTTATATGGATATATTTTATTAGATCCTGCAGTTTTTCACCATTTGGGCGTTTTCGTAGTGTGCCGTCAGTCGCTATAACATCAGCACCCGCATCTACAAGTTCAATTACCTCTTTTATTGTAGGTGTGATATAAACTATTTCTTTCCAGTTCTTCGGGATAACATTTGGTTTTGTTAACCCTATTACCGGCACATTAAAAAGACGTTTTGCATTTCTTACATCTCTTGCACCTGCAACTCTTAAAGCCCCGGCACCTCCGGATACAACTGATTTCATCATTGCGACCATGCATTTTTCCAGGTATAGCGGTTCAGATGGCATCGCCTGGACAGATACAACTACAGTTCCCTTAATCTTGTTAATAATATTATTCATACATAAAATTATATATTAAACAAAACTTTTTGCATTATGCTATAATAAAAATATTAATTACTGAATGAGGAAATTTATATGAATAAAACACTGGTAAAATATCCGTTTCTAACAAGAGATGTAGAGATATATGAAAGAGATAACGGTCATAAAATTGTATTGGCTCACAAAGAGGGTGAAATGGTTAATGTTTCATCGTGGGTAAAAACGGGTTCAATAAATGAAGACGATAATAATAACGGCATTTCTCATTTTTTGGAACACTTGATGTTCAAAGGTACGCATGCTCATAAAGTCGGTGAATTTGATAAAATGTTGGAGTCAAAAGGTGCGATAGTTAATGCTGCAACTTGGAAAGATTACACTTTTTATTACATAACTCTTCCCAAAGGCATTGATAATCAAAATTTTGAATTAGCTCTGGATTTGCATGCTGATATGATGATGGATCCTGTATTCCCTGCAGAAGAACTTGGTGCTCCATTTGATATTAATGATCAAACGGTAACAGATAAAAGAGAACGTCATGTAGTAATTGAAGAAATTAGAATGCGCAAAGATCAACCATGGACCAAGGTTTATAATATATGTAATAAAAATATGTATTCTTCTCACCCGTATGTCAGAGACGTTATTGGTACTCCTGAAATTATATCAAGGCTTACAAGAGAAGATATAGATAACGATTATAGAAGTTTTTACACTCCGGAGAATATTACAACTATTGTAGTTGGAGATTTTAACCATGACGAAGTTTTGAATACACTTTGTGAAAAATTTAGTTTTCCAGATAGAATTTCACATGTCAAAAGAGAAAATAAAATAGATGCTCCAGTTTTAGAAACTAAATATATCGAAACAAGTGCTAATGTTCAGACCTCTTATTTGATGTTTGGATGGTTAGGGCCTGTTGCAGCTGATTTAAAAGCTTCTATTTGTCTGGATTTAGTAAGTATAATTTTCGGAGATGGCTCAAGTTCTCGTTTGCAGCAAAATTTGATTGAAAAACTGCCGGAGCAAATTTTTAATATGATTAGTTCTGAGCATTATCACTTTAAAGATGGTAATAATTTCTTTATTCAAGCTAATTTTAAACCGGAATTCAAAGAACGGGCTTTAGAGCTTGTAAAGCAAGAACTTAATAACCTTACAGTAAACAAAATTTCTGAAGAAGAACTTTTAAAGGCTAAGAAATGTATCAAATCAAGGTTTGCTTACACCGCAGAAACAGTTTCAGAGATTGGCGATAATATAGGCTACTATATGACTGTATGCGATGATTTAAAACTTATTGAGGATTATCTGTCTGATTTAGAAAGTATTTCAGTTCCAGATCTTGAATCTGCTATTTGCCAGTATCTATCTATAGATAATGCAGTGATTTCAGTATTGGTTCCTGAAAGTTAAAGTAGTCACTTTTGAGGATATATGGTTACAGAATTTGATGAAAAACTTAATAGTATCAAACAAAAATGTTTGCAGTGTGAAAAATGCCAGCTCTGTAAATCCAGAACTAATATTGTTTTCTCCGGAGGTAAGCCAAATGCTAAACTTATGCTTATCGGTGAGGCTCCTGGATATTATGAAGATCAAAAAGGTGAACCATTTGTCGGAAAAGCCGGTCAATTATTAGATAAAATTCTTAATTGTGTTGGTTTTTCTCGTGAAAATGATATTTATATTTGTAATACTTTAAAATGCAGACCTCCTGAAAACAGGGATCCTCTTCCGGAGGAGAAAGCTGCTTGCAGGGAATATTTGGATGCGCAGATTGAAATTTTAAAGCCGCGCATAATTCTTCTTTGTGGCAGAGTTGCAGTTAATTCTTTTATTGATACAAAGCTGGGTATTACAAAACTCCGTGGAAAATGGTTTGAGGGGCCTAATTTTTCAAAGATGATGCCAATTTTTCATCCTTCATATTTATTGAGAAACGACAGTAAAGAAAAAGGTTCGCCAAAATGGCTTATGTGGCAGGATATTAAAGAGGTTCGTAAAGTTTATGATCAAATGAACTAAATATTTAGTTTGAAGATTTTATGTTATAATTCACTTATGGAAGAGAAAAATTTGAAAATTTCTATAGCTCATTTGTATCCAAAACTTTTAAATTTATACGGAGATATGGGTAATATTATTACTCTTAAGAACCGTTGTGAGTGGCGTGGAATAGAAGTTGAAATTGCAGAAATTAATATTGGCGATTCTATAAAAAATCATGACCTGTACTTTATTGGCGGCGGGCAGGATAAGCAGCAGGAAGAAGTTGCCACTGAATTGTATTTTCATAGAGCAGATTTATTAGCTCAGAGGGATGATGGTGCTGTTTTTCTTGGAATCTGCGGCGGATATCAGTTATTCGGACATTATTACCAACCGCATGACAAAGACAAACTTAAGGGAATTTCATTATTAGATGCTTATACTGTAGCAGGTAATAAAAGATTTATTGGTAATGTCACTGTAAAAACAGATTTTTTGTCTCCTCAAACTCTTGTCGGGTTTGAAAACCACAGCGGCTTAACTTATTTAGACGGAGAAACTCTTCCTCTCGGTATTGTGAGCGTTGGCAGTGGAAATAATGGTAAAGACGGGCATGAAGGTGCGAGATATAAAAATGTTTTTGGGACTTATTTGCACGGTTCATTGCTTCCTAAAAATCCTCATTTTGCGGATTATTTGATAGAATTGGCTTTGGAAAGGCGTTATGGCGAAAAAATTAGTTTGTCAAAACTTGATGACAAACTGGAAGTGTTGACTCATAAATCATTAATCGGGAAATCTTATTAGTATTTTATATTTATGATAACTCTCTGGAGTGGCAGTCAGTTCCGCCGGTTTTAATTAAGCCGTATTTGTCTGCGATTTTTTCGATGTTTTCAGGATTTGAAAATTTTATATATTTTCTCCATCTTGGATAAGGATAATAGACTTCAATGCCGTCAAGTCCTAAGCTTGAGAGTTCTTGAATAAATTTTTCCATATTTAATGCCCAGCAGCATGCAGGGTGTGCCAGAACTGCAATCCCTCCAGCTTCATGGATAGCCTTTATTAGTTTTTTTATGTCTCTTTTTGCAAAAAATCTGATAATATCCATTTCCGTGCCACGTTTATCTTTTGCAAAAAATTGATATAGGCTTTCGTTTTTTACATCTATGCCATATGCAAGCAGGTGTAAAAAAATGTATTTGTACCATACATCAAATTCTACGGCCGGAATAACATCAGTATTTGGATTGTCAATATGCCCTTTAACTGTGTTGTGGTCAGAGATTGCAATATATTTGTACCCTTTTGTATTTGCTTGCTTCTCAATATCTAAGAATTCAGCGAGTCCATCTGAATATGTTGAGTGTATATGTAGATTAACTTTTTTATTCAAGTAATCTTCTTTTGTAAAGCTCTTAATTAATTCTTTGTAATTTTTCATTGTTTTTCTAAATATATTTGTAATAAAATTATAATACATCAAAGGAGGTTATATGTCCAAGTACAAGGTTAAAAATAGTATATGGTTTATTCTTGCGGAAGGAATAAAAATTTATTTCTCTAACATTGATAAATTCGTTGTATATATGCTTTTTCCTGTATTTGGTCAGGTTATTGGTATCTGTTTGGCTTTCGGTTTGACACTTGGATTTGCAGACAAAGTTGCAGCAAGATTTGATAATCTTGCGTATGCTCTTATTGCTATAATTCTCCTTGCAATTCCGGGGTTGTTAATATTTGCTAAAGCTTTTTGGGATTATGTAGTGGCTTATGTCGCGCTAAATTCAATGACAGAAGGTGCGGTTACGACAGGTAAAGTTTATGATTTTCAGTCTCATAATGAAGTAGCAACGAGCAGAACTTGGAAATATATTGGTTTTCTTTTTGTATTGAGTATTTTAATGTCAATTGGCTCAACTATATTTTTTATAATTCCGGGATTTGTCCTTTGGATTTATTTTATACTCGTATTTCAAGTTTTTACATTTGAGCCTGAAATTTCAATACCTGATTGTTTTAAAAGAAGTTTTTTGCTTGTTAAAGGGGAATGGTTTAGAACATTTATTTTATTGCTGTTTTTGTCATTCTTTTCAATTTTTATAATTACTCAGGGTATTACTGTTGTATTTGATTATTTAAATATAACAAAATTTGTATGTAGTATTTTTGATTTTATTGGAAAAGCTGTTCCGCTGGATTTGGTTAATAAAGGGCTCGTTTATTTGAAACAGCCTGTAATTACTGTTGATATGATATCTCACTGGATGTTTACAACTGTTTTAAGTTGTATAGTTGCAGGACTTACACTTCCAATCAGGAGTATCTGTTGGTCTTTGTGGTATAAAAATCTTTCGGATATGAAAGATTCTGGTAATTATAGAACTCCCAAAAAGTCCAAACGAGCTAACAGAAAAGAAAATATTGATAATGAAAGATAGTGTACTGTATGTTTATTTGTAAAAACTGCAAATCTTCAGATAAGTTTGAGCTGATGTTTTCTCCTGATTATCAGGGTGAAAGAAAGTTTTCACAGCGTTATAATGAAAAAAATGAAATAGAAATTACAGTAGACGGGTATATTTTTATTCCGGACTTACAGTTTATGAATGAGCATGCTGTATGCAGATATTGTGGGCAAATTTATATGTGGGATTATGATTACAGAGGATAGTCATTGTGAGAATGTGAACATTTTTATTGGAAAATCGTTATAAATATAAGGAGAAAGTTGTATGAGGATTGAAAACAGAGAGAACAATCAAACAAGAGAAGTAAAGTTTACAAGAAATTATACAAAGCATGCTCTAGGTTCTGTGCTTGTTGAATTTGGAGATACAAAGGTTATAACAACTGCATCGGTTGAAGTTGGAAAGCCGAAATGGATGTCAAAGGATGATACAAGAGGCTGGTTAACTGCAGAATATTCATTGTTGCCTTCTTCAACATCAACAAGGTGCCAGAGAGAGAGAACAAAAATTTCCGGTAGAACACAGGAAATTCAGCGATTGATAGGTAGAAGTTTAAGGGCATGTGTTGATTTAGAAAAGATGCCTGATTTAACTATTACAATCGATGCAGACGTAATTCAAGCAGATGGAGGAACAAGGACTGCGAGTATTTGTGGCGGTTTTGTTGCGCTTTCAGATGCTATAGAAAAACTTCTGGCTGACGGAACATTGAAAGAAAATCCTATAATTGAGCCTGTTGGAGCTATTTCTGCCGGGATAGTAGATGGAGAAGTTAGATTGGATTTGAACTATGAAGAAGATTCCCATGCACAGGTAGATTCTAATGTCGTATTAACAAAAAGTGGCAAAATTATAGAGTTTCAAACAACTGCAGAGGGAGAGCCTTATGAATTTAATCAGATGATGGAAATATTCAGGCTTGCACAAAAAGGTATATATGAAGTTATTGAAAAATATTAATTTTGAGGTAATATTCATATATGCGATTTGTCAAAGTTTTGTTAAGTTTGTGTATTCTGTTGTTAGGTGTTAGTGATTTCGTTCTCGCAGCTCATAAAGAGCCGGTCAAATCAACTCAAGGTTTAGATATATCTCAGGATGTTGAAAAAACTATTAAAACTCCATCAAAACATAGAAAAGAGCAACGTAGAAAAAAGCGAAATTCTGATTATTATATAAAAAATAAAAAACAACTTGACAAACTTGATATGAACAAAAAAATGAAGCAAAAAGAACTTGAATTTTTGCAAAATAGGTTAGAGATAAAGAAGCAAAAGTTAGAAGATTTTACTTCTAGTGACAGGAAAGGAGATATGAAATGAAAAAATTATTAGTATCATTGATGGCTTTATCAATTGTATCTGTAGGTGCAGCTTCTTATGCTGGTCCATTGGGAGAGGCTTTGAATGATGCAGCCAAAAGAGTGAATGAAAGAGAACAAAGATTGGACAATGCTCATAAAGAAGCTGTAAAAAGACAAGAAGCTCGTCAAAAAGCAAGAGAAGAGCAAAGACAAGAATGGATAAAAAAACAAGAACAAGCAAGAAAAGATGCTGAAGCTCGCCAAAGAGCAAGAGAAAAAGAGCTTCAAAAGAAAAAAGATGCTTGGAATACTTTAATGGGTAATTAATAATAATTTTTATACTTTAAAAGCGGATTTTGTGTTAGCAAAATTCCGCTTTTTTATTGCTCATAAGATTTATCTATGCTAGAATAAAATATGTCAGACTTAAGGATGTATACATGCATGGTAGCAGAAAATAATATAAAAACATTTACCGGAGCAAAGGCTATTATTGAAACATTGAAGAATCTTGGTGTTGATACTATTTTTGGATATCCTGGCGGTGTTGTGCTGGATTTGTATGATGAATTATACAAACAGTCTGAAATTAAACATATCCTTGTCCGTCATGAGCAATCAGCTGTTCATGCTGCTGAAGGATATGCTAGAGCTACAGGGAAATGTGGTGTGGTCTTAGTAACATCCGGACCTGGAGCAACTAATACTGTTTCCGGTATTGTTAATGCTTATTTAGATGGCTATCCACTTGTTGTCCTTACAGGACAAGTCTTTAAAAATCTTATTGGTAAAGATTCGTTTCAGGAAGCTGATATCTGCGATATTACAAAAACTTGTACAAAGCGAGTTTTTCAGATCTCAGATCCTGCAGATATCAGCAGGACGCTGGTAGAGGCTTTTGAAATTGCAAATTCTGGTAAAAAAGGACCTGTTGTGGTTGATTTGGTCCGTGATATCTTTTCTGCAAGAATTGGGGCTGATTTTGAGGCTATGTTTGATTCAAGTTCTGTTGAAGAGAAAAACATATTAGAAGCTTCTGAGACTTCCAGAATATTAGAAAAGATTCTAAAATCTTCAAAACCCGTAGTGGTATCAGGTGGGGGTGTTACTCATTCCAAGGCCGAAAAAGAACTTTATAGGTTCGTGAAATCTCTGGATATACCTGTTGTTGATACCATGATGGGGTTAGGTACTTATCCTCAAAACGATGTAAATTATTTTGGCATGATAGGTATTTTTGGAGATAAGGCTGCTAATCAAATTATAAAAGAGGCTGATTTAATAATTTCTTTAGGTGCAAGATTTAATGACCGTGTTACTTGTATGTTTAAGGAAATTGATTTGTCCAGTAAGTTTATTCAAATAGATATAAATAAATCTGAAATCTCTAGAGTAATAAGAGCTGCAGATTTTATATGCGCTGATACAAAAGTTGTGTTGTCTCTATTTAACCAATTATTGGAATCCTCTCAATATGAAAAATTTTCAGGCTGGCTCAAGACTGCAGAGACATTGAAGTCATTGAATATTGAAAGAAAAAGACAGACAAATTTAATGCATTCTTTTGAAGTAATTCAAAAAATAAATGATTTTACAAAAAATATGAATTTAGTTTTTACATCAGAAGTTGGGCAGCATCAGTTATGGGCGGTTCAAAATTTAACATTCAATGAATATCGTAAAATTTTTGTATCGGGCGGGGCCGGAACAATGGGATTTGGTTTCCCGGCAGCTATAGGTGCAGCCATTGCTAATCCTGATATCCCTGTTGTTTGTATCACTGGAGATGGTTCGTTTCAGATGGGGGTTCAGGAACTTGCGACTTGTGTTGATAATAATTTGAATATAAAAATTATGGTTTTGAATAATGGCTATCTTGGAATGGTTAGACAACTTCAAGAAAAATCCTGTGAGGGTCGTTATTCTCAAACAAAAATATCAAATCCTGATTTTGTTAAACTTGCGCAAAGTTATGGATTAAATGCTATGGAAGTTTCTTCAGTGGCAGATATTGATGAAGCTCTAAAAAAAGCATTTTCAACAAATGAAACTTTTATAATTGATTTTCGAGTAGAACCCATGGAGATGTTATAAAATTTCTAAATGTTATTTATGTAATTATACCCTAAGTGTGAATTAAGAGGCCTTAAAGATAATGGATGAATCTGTAATAAAAGAAATTAAATCAATTTACGCATCTAAAATTCGTAATACCGACCCTACTGCTGTTAAAGCAGATATTAAAGCTATAAAATCAGAAACAAAAGGTTCAAAATCTTTTTTTAATGGTGTAATAGAAAAGTTGAATATAATTGTTTCAAAAGATTAATATATTTGTTTATCTCATGCTTAGTGATTGCATCCGTTACATCCGCCGCAATTATTATTGTGGCATGAATTTTTTAGTAAATCTTGAAAATCAAAAACTCTATCTTCCAAGACCGCTTCAATTACAGGTGGATATAGGTTGTCTTCGAGTGTGTGTATTTCTTCTTCAAATTCATCAAAATGTGTGGTTAACCCTATAAGTACAGGATATTGCGCTAAAATAGTTTCAGATTCTACATTTGTCGAAACCCTATAAACAGTTACTCCGCTTACTTTTACACCTGTCAAATATGCTCTTTTTATAGCATCTTCGCAATTGAATGCCGGCAGTAATGATGGATGTATATTTATCACCTGTCCTGTTTTTAAAGTCTCTGGGGCTAATTTTTTATTGTAGCCGCTCAAAACTATTAGATCGAAATCAGTTGATGCTAAATATTGTGTATTGCTTTCGTAGGGTAGATACTTGTTGGGGATATCTAGACTTTGCGCTTTTTTTAATATTTCTGAATCTTTGTTATCAGATAAACAAGCAATTGTAACATCTTTATTTTTAAAATACTTAACAATTTTTTCAAAATTTCTACTGTTAGATGAACCCATTATTACTAATTTTTTTGTCATTATTTTTTCTTTCTTTTGAATATATTTTGTCCTATTTTTCTTTTTATTATTTTATCCTAATTAAAATATAAAAAAAAGAGTAGTTTCCCGGAAGAAACTACTCTTTTTTATTTAGATATATTTATTAATGACAAAGTGCAAGTAGTACCCCTGCTGCAACCGCAGAACCGATTACACCTGCAACATTAGGACCCATTGCATGCATCAATAAGTAGTTTTGGTTATTGTATTCCAAACCAACTTTGTTTGATACTCTGGCTGCCATTGGAACAGCAGAAACACCAGCTGAGCCAATTAACGGATTGATAAGTTGAACTTCTTTTCCTGTCATTTTTCCATAAACTAAAGAACACCAGTTCATTAATTTAGCCATTAATACACCGGCACCTGTTGCAAGTGAGAATGCAACAATCCCTAAAACTAGGATGAATAAGGTTTGTACTGTTAAGAACTGTTCTGCTGATAATTTAGAACCAACAGATAATCCTAAGAAAATAGTAACAATATTGATTAATGCATTTTGCATAGTATCAGATAATCTGTCAACAACGCCGCATTCTTTACATAAGTTCCCGAAAGTTAAAGCTCCAACAAGCGGGCAGGCATCAGGTAAGAATATAATACATAAACCTAAAACAACAAGAGGGAATACGATTTTTTCTCTTTTTGAAACAGGTCTAAGTTGTTCCATTTGAATTTGACGTTCTTTGTCAGTTGTTAATAATTTCATAATAGGTGGTTGAATAACAGGAACCAATGCCATATATGAATATGCTGCAACAGCAATAGCACCCAATAATTCAGGAGCAAGTTTTGATGTTACATAAATAGATGTAGGACCGTCAGCTCCGCCAATGATACCGATAGCTCCTGATTGTGGCAACGTAAAACCAAAACAGCATAAAGCTAATAGTAATGCACCAAAAATACCGAATTGAGCTGCACCACCCAATAATGCTGTTTTAGGATTTGCAATTAACGGGCCGAAATCTGTCATTGCACCAACACCCATAAAGATAATTAATGGAAATAAACCTTTATGAATACCAGCTTCATAAATTATTCCTAAGAACCCTGTTGGCTCTGCTATACCTGCAGCCGGAATATTTGATAATAAGCCGCCAAAAGCAATCGGAACCAATAATAACGGTTCATATTGTTTCTTTATCCCTAACCAAAGTAGGAATAAACAAATAACTAACATTATTGGATGTCCAAATTGATGTAAAAATTGTTCTACAGCATTTGTTATAGTTGGATCAGCTTTTTCCACCATGTTATAAATACCGGTTGAATGCCATAGACTTAATAATCCTTCTGAAAATATCATCTACTGCCTCCTTAACCAACTGTAACCAATACTTGACCGGTTTGAACTTTATTACCAACTTCAATTTCAACAGATTTCACTGTGCCTGATACTGGTGATTTAATTTCAGTTTCCATTTTCATTGCTTCAACAACTGCAATTACATCGCCTTCAGAAATTGAATCTCCTTCTGAAACTAAAACTTTTAAAACGTTACCAGGAAGAGCAGCTTTGATTGGTGTACCGTCTCCAGATTCAACTGCTTTAGCTTCAATACCTTCTTTTACATTAAAGTCATATAGTTTGCCGTTAACAGTTGCTTTTCCACCTTCAAGAGCAACTGCATATTTTTTACCATTAATAGTAACTGTGTAGCCATTTGATGACTCAGAAGAAACTGTTTCTTTTTTAGCTTCATTTTTACGAACACCGATTGTACCTTTTCCTTGTAAGAATAAGATACCTTTTTCTTTACAAGCTGCAGAAATGAATAAGTTTTCATCATTAACTTCAAGTCCAGCTTCTTCAAGTCTTTTTTGTGCAACAGCAAGACCTTTATTAGGATCTTTATCATTTAAGTCAACAACAGTTTCAGTTGTTGGTTGTAAACCAAGTTGTTCTTCTGCAATTTTAACAACTTCAGCATCCGGTTCGCAAGGTGTTTTACCAAAGTATCCAAGAACCATTTTACCGTAACCTTCAGCAATTTTCTTCCATTTGCCAAACATAACGTTGTTGAATGCTTGTTGGAAGTAGAATTGTGAAACTGGAGTTACAGATGTTCCGAATCCGCCTTTTTCTACAACTTCTTTCATAGCTGCAACTACTTCCGGATATTTATCCATAAGGTTGTTGTCGCGTAACATTTGAGTATTAGCTGTTAATGCTCCGCCAGGTAGTGGTGACTGGATAATTTGAGGGTTAACTGCTAATGCTTCCGGAGGTAAGAAGTAATCTTTCATACAATTTTTGAAAATTTCTTCTGTTTCTAAGATTTTTTCAACATCAATACCTAAATCGTATTCAGTGCCTTTTAATGCATGCCACATAGAAACGATATCCGGTTGAGCAGTACCACCTGAAACTGGTTTCATAGATAAGTCGATACAGTTAGCTCCGCCTTCTAAAGCTGCTAAGTATGCTGCTAAGCCAGTACCAGCTGTTTCGTGAGAGTGGAATCTGATATCAGCATCAGCCCCCAATATTTCACGAGTTCTTTTAATTGTTTCAAATACTTTTCTTGGTGCAGAAGTTCCTGACGCATCTTTGAATGCCAAAGAATCGAATTCAATACCAGCATCTAAGATTGAACGAAGAACTCTTTCATAGAATTCAACATCATGAGCACCAGTACAACCGATAGGTAATTCCATCATTGTAATTGTTACTTCGTGTTTTAAACCGTGTTTTTTGATACATTGGCTTGAGTATAATAAATTATTAACATCGTTTAGAGCATCGAAGTTTCTAACTGTAGTAACTCCGTGTTTTTTAAACATTTTGGCATGTAAGTCGATAACATCTCTAGGTTGAGAATCCAAACCTACTACGTTAACACCTCTTGATAAAGACTGAAGGTTAATATCAGGTCCAACTGCAGCTCTGATTTTATCCATTGTTTCAAAAGCGTTTTCATTGCAGTAAAAAATAGGTGATTGGAATCTAGCCCCACCTGCTACTTCAAAATGTCTAATTCCTGCATCAACTGCAGACTTAAGAGCCGGTAGAAAATCATCTACAAATACTCTAGCTCCATAAACAGATTGGAAACCATCTCTGAAAGATGTATCCATAACTTTAATAAGTTTCTTTCCCATAAGTTTTGTCCTTTCTTATAAACTAATTTCTTTTTGCCATAATAGCTGCAATTGCTACAGCAATTGCTTCATCAACATTTGATGCAGTCTTTTTCGCTACGGATTTGACTTCTTCAACTGCTTCCGGGAAAAGTTTATTTAAGTAAATAACTACTTGTGACATAATTCCCATTACAAAAATCAGAATAACTAAAAATAATAATACTGATCCCATTCCTGTGCCTAGTAATACTAAGCCGTTTTCAATGTTTTCTACACTCATAAAATATCTCCTATTGTAAGTACAAATTCTTTATTATCTTCTGTTTGTAATATAAGTTCTCCATTATTATTAACTTCTTTTGCATAACCTGTTTTGATATTGTTAAATATCTGCACGCTTAATTCTTTATCTAAAAAACAATTTCTGTTAATATAAGCTTCTTTTATAGATTTAAATCCATTATTAAGAAATTCATCATAATTTGTAAAAAATTCTGTTAATAATTCGTTTAAAAAATCTTCTGATTTTATATTCTTACCGGTTTCAATATTAAGGCTGGTTGCTATTTTATCCGGAATAGATTTTAAATTTTCGATATTTGAATTTAAATTCACCCCTATACCAAGTATAATGCCTTGTAAAACTTTACCTTGCATTACTGTTTCTGAAAGTATTCCTGCAATTTTTTTACCATTGATTAGAACATCATTTGGCCATTTTATTTGAGGGCTTAGTCCGTAAGTTTCTAAAACTTTGCATAAAGCTACAGATAAATATTGTGTTAGATTTGGATAAATCTCGTTAAAAGTAGTTGAGGGTTTTAGTATTATTGATACAAAAAGGTTGTCGTCTCCAAGGTCAATCCAAGAACGATTTAGTCTTCCCCTTCCACAGGTTTGTCTTAGAGCATGTATAGCAGTTTTGTCTGCAATTGCAGTTATGTTCTCTTTTGCATAACTGTTCGTAGACTCTACTTTTTGTAGTGTGATAATTTTCATTAGCTCCCCCGACAATTTATCATTTGATGTTATTATATAACAAACAAGTGAATAGTGTGACATAAATTTTAAATTTTAGTAATAGCTTACATTAGCCAGCTGGCTAAATTTAAATTTTAAACTTTTTTGAAAATATTATATTTGCTAAAATATTTTTTCGGTGCTAATATGAATGCGCGAAGGGAGAAAAATGGAACACTGGATATATACAACTCAATTATTTGGTCATGGTGTATCATTTAATATGGATACAATTTTAACCATGTGGTTTTCAATGCTTCTTTTAATTATTTTAGCAATTGTTACTACAAGAAAGTTAGAAATTGTTCCTGGAAAATTGCAGCTTGTAGGTGAAAGTATTATAAAATATTTCAATGATATATCAAAAGCAAGTATGGGAAATGATGAAGCCCAGAAACATATTGCAATTATTTTGACTTTGTTCATGTTTATTTTGACAGCTAATTTAGTTGGTCAGCTTCCTTTAAAGTTGATTCATTTGGCACATGGAGAGCTAGCTTCTCCAAACAATGATATAAATATGACTGCAGCAATGGCAATTGTTGTTTCTATTTATTATATATTTTATGGTGTCAAGAAAAGCGGCTTTAAATTCTTTTTTAAGGGTTTTAGTATCGACGGTATAATCATTACACTCGTTGATACTTTGGAGTTGTTTGTAAGACCATTTTCGTTGGCATTGCGACTTTTTGCAAATATTCTGGCAGGAGAACTGCTTGTTGCGACATTTATAGGTTTATGTTCAGTTGCTGTTCCGCTTCCGTTTATGTTATTTGAATTATTTGTTGCATTGATTCAAGCTTTAGTTTTTACTCTGTTATCAACGACATATATATCAATGGCAGTACAGGAAGAACATTAACTGCGCAGTGAATAAATGTAGTATTAAAATTTTATAATGATAATATTTAGAATATAAGGAGAAATTATTATGGCAGTAGAACAAACTTTAGATTTAGCAAAATTAGGGGCAGGTATTGCAATTGGTTTTGGAGCTATTGGCGGAGGCTTAGGTTTAGGTATTGCAACAAAGGGTGTTTTAGATGCAATTGCGCGTCAACCTGAAATTAAAGCAGAAGCTTTTAAAAATTTCATTATAGGTGCTGGTTTGGCTGAAGCAACTGCAATCTATGCTTTGTTTATTGCAATTATGTTATTATTCTCAAAATAGGATTTTAGTTACGGATGATTGAATTTAACGCTACATTTTTAGTTGCAATGTTGAGTTTCGTTGTGTTCATTTTTATAATGAATGCTATTTTCTACAATCCGATTCTTTCAATAATTAGAAAAAGAGAGGATTATATAAATTCAAATTATTGCGAAGCAAAAATTTACACAGATGAAACTTTAGATTTAAATACTAAAAGAGATACAACAATTCAAGATACGAAGGCAAAATGCCGGATTGGTATTAAAAATTCTGTTGAGTCAGCTCAGAATGTTGCTAATGAAAAAGTTCATTCAGCAAGAGAGTATGCAAAATCAAAGATTCAATCTAAAAAAGAGCTTTTGCTTAATGATGAGCGAAATTTGAAAGATGCTATTAAGTCAACGGTTGTTCTAGATTTAGCTTCGTCTATAGCAACCAAACTTATAGGAGAAAATACTCCTTTAGAAGATGTGAATTATGAAATTGTTAACAAGGTTATGGATTAATTATGCAGGAAATTGTTTCATTTTTTAAATATCTGGCGATGTCTAATACAATCAATTTTATTTTAATGATTGCTATTTTGGCTGTTATTGTAAAAAAAATGTGTATAAAAGATTCCCTTGACAAATCTATTTTAGCAGTAAGAGCTGCGATAAATAAATCTGATGAAGCTAAACAAAACTCTAAAAAAAGTTTGCAGGAGGCTAAGATTTCAATTGAAAAACTTCCCCAGGAGGTAAAATGTATAGAGCAGGAAGCTGCGTCAAAAGCAGAAGTTTTTAAGAATAAAATAGAAGAATCGACCCAAAAAACGATTTTTAATATTGAGAAAAACGTTGATAGAGTAATTTCTATTGAAGAAAAGAAATTATCAAATTTGTTGACTGGAAAAACAATAACGGCATCTGTTGAACTTGCAAAAAATCATATTGAAAATTTGTTAGTGCAAAATCCTGATTTGCATCAAAAATTTATACAAGAAAGTATTGATGAACTTAAGAAAGTGAAATTGTAATGGCTGATAACAGAATATCTACAGTATCTAAAAATTATGCGAATGCACTTATTCAAATTGCTGAAGATTCTAACTCTTACGAGTTGATAAAAACTCAGCTTTTGGAGATTCAGAAAGTGTTTGTTTCGTCAGCTGATTTGAGTGTGGTTATGGCAAATACTTCAATTTCCAGTGCAAATAAAATAGATATTCTGGAATCAGTTTTTGCTAATAAGATTGATGTAAAGCTTTTAAATTTTTTAAAACTTTTAGTTGAAAAAAATAGATTTGGCGAATTTGATTCAATTGTGGCTTCATATATTGAGATGCTGGATAAAATGTCGAACAAAAAGAAAGTTGAAATAACATCTTCTATAGATTTGACTTTTGAGAATAAAACAAATGTTTTGTTTGCGCTGGAACATAAATTAAATTGTGAAGTTGTGCCAATATGGCGAGTTGATAAAAGTATTATTGCGGGGCTTACATTTAAATTTGACGACTATGTCATTGATACAAGTGTCCGTACTAAGATAGAAAATTTAAGGAAAAAAATAACTAGGTAAAGGGGAAATTATGGCATTAATACAACCTGATGAAATTAGTTCTATTATAAAAAGTAAAATTGACAATTATGAGCTTCAAACCGAGGTATCTAACACCGGTTCTGTTTTAGAAATTGGTGATGGCATTGCTAGAGTTTATGGTTTACGTAATGTAATGGCAAATGAATTAGTTCAATTTGAAGATGGAAATGGAACATTGGGAATTGCAATGAATCTGGAAGAAGATAATGTAGGTATTGTAATTCTTGGCGAATATACAAATATTAAAGAAGGGACAATTGTAAAGACAACTGGTCAGATTGCATCTGTACCTGTTGGTGAGGGCTTGATTGGAAGAATTGTTGCTCCAACAGGTAAACCGCTTGATGGGAAAGGAGATTATCCTTATTCTAAAACAAGACCTATTGAACGTGTTGCACCGGGTATTGTTACAAGAAAATCTGTTCATGAACCTTTACAAACAGGGTTAACTGCAATTGACGCTTTGACTCCAATCGGCAGAGGTCAAAGAGAATTGATTATCGGTGACCGTCAAACTGGTAAAACTGCGATTGCAATTGATACTATTATCAACCAGAAAGGCAAAGATGTAATTTGTATATATGTTGCAATAGGTCAAAAGGCTTCTACTGTGGCGCATCTTGCAAAAACTTTAGAAGAACATGGAGCTATGGCTTATACAATAATTGTATCTTCTACTGCAAATGAAGCTGCTCCTCTGCAATATATTGCACCATTTGCTGGGGTTGCAATCGGGGAAGAATTTATGGAACAGGGTAAATCCGTTCTGATTGTATATGATGATTTATCAAAGCATGCTCAGGCTTACCGTGCAATGAGTTTGTTACTAAAAAGACCGCCGGGACGTGAAGCTTATCCGGGTGATGTTTTCTATCTTCACTCAAGATTATTGGAACGTGCGGTAAAATTAAATGATGAACTTGGTGGCGGTAGTATTACTGCTTTGCCTATTATTGAAACGCAAGCAGGTGATGTATCTGCTTATATTCCGACTAACGTTATTTCTATTACAGATGGACAAATTTTCCTAGAAAGTAATTCATTTAATGCAGGTATAAGACCGGCTATAAATGCTGGTATTTCCGTTTCAAGGGTTGGTGGTGCCGCTCAGACAAAAGCAATTAAACAAGTTGCGGGTAAATTGCGTTTAGACTTGGCTCAATATCGAGAGCTTGAGGCTTTTGCTCAATTCGCTTCTGATCTTGATGCTTCAACTAAAAAGCAATTACTTCGCGGACAAAAGCTTACTGAAGTATTAAAGCAGGCGCAGTATAATCCTTTGAGTGTTGCAGAACAGGTGTCTATACTTTATGCTGCAAATGAAGGTCTTTTAGATGATGTTGAAAATGCTAACATTGCAAGGTTTAAAAAAGAATGGTTTGTATATTTCAATGCAAACTTCTCTGAGCTTGTGCAGCGTTTAAATTCAGGTTCAGCTTTGTCTGATGATGATAAAAAACTTTTAACGGACGGATTAACAACATTCAAAAGCACGTTTTAATCAATATACTTTAAAGTTTTAGTATTATAAATTTTAATAAGGAGATAGATAATGAAATGTTATAATCACCATGATAGAGATGCTTTTGGTATTTGTACAGTTTGTGGCAAAGGGTTATGCCTTGAATGCATGGATGCCAAAAAGGGTGCTGTTATCTGTAAAAATGATAAATGCAGAAATAGTTTTAGAATTAGACAATTTTTACCTGTAGTTCTCTCTATTGTGGTAATTGCAGGATTATTGTTTCTGGTATTAGATTAATAGCTTATTTAAAAAGGTAATTATGGCAAATTTAAAAGATATAAAAAACAGAATAATGAGTGTAGAGAGTACTAAAAAAATTACGCGTGCTATGAAAATGGTAGCTGCGGCAAAAGTAAAGCGTGCTGAAACTTCAGTAAAAGTTTCCAGACCTTATACAAAAGAACTCGTATTCATGTTTCAAAAATTGTTGAATTCTATGGATGAATTTAGCAGTGAAACTTTGAAAATAAAACATGCCATAGATGACTATCCGGCATTGCTGCAGACACGCGAAATAAAAAATGTGGGAATGCTTGTTATTACCTCTAATAAAGGCCTTGCCGGTGCCTATAATGCAAATGTTGTGCGTGATGCTATTCGCAGGATAAAAGAGTATAATGCATTGGGTATTGGTGTTAAACTGTTTATCGTAGGACAAAAAGGTATTTCTGCGCTTCGGAAAAAATGCAAAGAAATGGGTTGTCCTATAGAAAATAAATATTTTTCAGCTATTAACAACCCGTCGCCAATGGAAGCTCGAGAGTTGTCAGAAGATCTTGCAGAATACTATGTTTCCGGCAAGATTGATAAAATTGAGATTGTTACCACTAGATTTAAAAATATGATGAGTTATTTTGTAGAAGATTGGCAGGTTTTGCCTGTTGTCGGTGTTGTTGATTCATACGAAAGATTACATGATGAAACTCCGGAACCTCTTATGGAATTCATTCCTGACAAGCATCATATTTTGCAAAAAGTTGTACCTATGTATATGACAAATATTTTTTATCAAGCCTTATTAGAAGCTCAGGCAAGTGAATTGGCTTCCAGAATGACAGCTATGTCAGCTGCTACTACAAATGCTGAAAAAATGATTCATGATTTGTCAATCGAATACAATAAAACAAGACAGACTGCTATTACTCAAGAAATTATTGAAGTTGTATCAGGCGCAAATTCTCAGCTGGGTTAGTTATTTAGTCTTCTTTGTTGTTTTCTTTAACGTTAAATAATTTATCTATTGTTATATCCAGAGCTTGTGCAATATTTGCAATGACAAGTATTGTTGGGCATACTTTTGCATTTTCTATTCGGTATAAGTGTTGTGGAGTTATATCTGCTTTTTCGGCAAGGAGTTCTTGAGAGTAATGTTTCCTTGCTCTTTCTACTCTTATATTTTCTGCTAATTTATTAAGTAAGAATTCTTTATCGAACATTCTTGTATTTTATCAAGTTTGACAATTTATTATTACAACATATAATTTATTATGTGAACATATATGT
>ERZ780223.1620-NODE-1620-length-21640-cov-5.707297_pt1 | contig 21640 bp, 13 predicted proteins | sample MGYA00511016_ERZ780223 | MGnify/ENA primary metagenome ERZ780223 (study PRJEB29588, sample SAMEA2159032) | human gut metagenome | biome: human gut; feature: human-associated habitat; material: faeces | place: Denmark | collected 2008/2010 ... | reverse complement strand
ACAAGGCTGATATTGAGAAGATTACAATGTAGGTGAGATTATGCCGATAGAAAGACAGGAACAGTTGACTGCTTTCAATTTCAGTGACTACTCAGGCGGTGTTAATGTCGCACAGCCGCCGGAACAAATCGCAGAGAATGAAGCAGAGCTTATACTTAACTATGAGTACGATTACAACAGGCTGAGGACTAGGGGCGGAACGTCTGCTCCGCTAGTCACGTTGGAAGGCGAAGACGTTATCGAAAGTTTCTTCTATGACGCGGCAACAGAAGCGTATATCCTTTTCTGTGAGGGAACAGAGAAGAAGAAAGGCAACGTCTACATAACATACTTGAATGACACACCAAAACTCTTAGGAGTGCTGACAGGTGCAGACAGACCAATATGTTGCAAGTACGATAACTGCGTATATATCGCAAGCGGCGATAAGCTCCAATATTACGATTATGAGGAGCTTAAAACAATCGAGAGTAGTAAACTATGCGACAACGTATTTGAACGCTTTGGCAGGCTTGTAGTGACGCACAGGGGCGATGATAATTTATACTACTCTGCGACAGGTGACGCAAAAAGCGAGAACGCATGGAAAGAGGACAGCAACGTAGACTCATCAAGTAAATGGTTAGAGGTCGGCTACAAGGACGATGGCGATATTATCACTTGTAAGCCAATGGCTAATGACTTGTTAGTTTTCAAGACCAACGGCAGAATTTACAGTGTATCGAATGAATATCCTAGCTGGACAGTATCGCAGGTTGGCGAGAAAAGCTATGCAGAGGATATCCAGAAGTCTATCGAGATTGTTGGCGACAGTGTGGCGTTTATCACAAGAAATGGTATACGGAGTGTCGATACAGTGCAGACTTACGGCAACTTCACCATGAATGAGATTGGCTACAAATTTAACAAATCGTTGACAGCGAATATAAGTAATCCGATGTGCTGGAACGCCGTCAGCAAACGCCAGCTTATTATCCGTCCGAGCAGCAGCAACAAAAAGCTTTTGTTCATCTATCAGTACAACATGATGGCAGGTTATGAGCTGGAGTTTCCTTTTGATATTGACGATATGGCGGAAACGTCAAACGGAATTATCATTTTGAGCGGCAATGCGCTGTATCGCTGGAGTTTTGAATACAGCACGGACAACGGCCAGCCGATAAAGACAAAACTTGTCACACGCAGGCTGACAACTGCGGTGGCGTTCTATACTAGAAAGTACGATATTCAGATTGAGGGAGACGTAAGCGGTGTAGTCAATCTTACGGCAGGGAAGCAGAGCTGGAAGCATTTGCTGAAAAAGCCGCGAAGATTGAAGTACCTTTACGATACGCTCAACTCATTACAGCTTACTCTTTCATCGGAAAGCCAGCATACCATTACGACGATCGTGCTTTATACGGTGGTGAAATGATATGCCTAGTTTTCAAGAATGGGTAAAAATATACGAAGATAAGACAGGGGACAAGCATTACTGCCCGCCGTTCTACACTACACTGTTCGATGAAGAAAAAGGATTCGCACAGTATTGGGTAGCGGCAGATCATTCAGTGATGTACGTATATGAATGTTGCGGGGACGGCAAGTACTGGTACGATATTGGGGTGCGCGTTTGCAGGGAACATAATATACCGCGCATGGTTACTATCTGTACAAGACATATCTTGCCTTATTTACGATTACTGAAGTTTAAAATACAATCAAAAATTGTCCAACCGGAACGGCACAACGGATACAAGATTGAGGGGCTTAACCATTTAGGGAAGCCCTTTTATTGTTGGCCTGCATGGTGGGACGAAGATAAACAATGTAATGCTTATTACGTTGTTAGTGAGGTTAACAAATGAAAAAGTTTTATTTTGACCTGCAAATGTTCAAAGGCAAGGGTGGCAGCACAACTACTTATACAATGTCTCCGGAGGAACGCCAGCTTTTAGTTAAGCAGATGAGCTATCTCGATAAGATTTATCCCAACATGGTTAAACTGAACGACCGCGCCGGTGATAATCTGTGGAATAGTTTTGCTGATATGCAATACGATTTTGATGCTGCCAATAAGAACGCGCAACAGCAAATCAGCAATGCACAGCAAGGACTTGGCAACCTTACTCAAGGACAGTTACCGCAGGTATACAAAGACAATATGACGGCAGCCGTGCAGAGCGGCGTACAAAACAGTGTAGGCAAACTACTTAATGATTTGGGTAACAAAAACGTTATCAACAGCAGTTTGACCAATCAAGGCATGAATGACATCAGCAAGAACGTAGCCAACACTATGGCTAACCAGTTCAACAACAACATTCAGACCTTGGGCAACTTGTATAATGACCAGATTAGCAATGCCGGACAGGGAATTACTACGGCTGCCGGTGCACAGGACGCAGCTATCAACATTCCTAAACAGATGTGGCAGTTGTCCTTGGGATTGGATTCTGCAAACTCCGGTACTCTTGGCAGTATCGCAGGCAAATATGGCACAACTACAACTAAGAATAATGGCGGCGGTTTAGGCTCATTCCTTGGCGGTGCGGCTACTGGCTTAGCTGGCAATTCCGGCTTCTGGAATTATCTTGGTGGCGGCAAAAAGTAAGGCGGTGAATATATATGGCAAATAATTATATAGACCCTACTTTTCAAATTGGCATGATGTTGGGCGACGCATACGGTAATATGTGGGCAGCGAATGCTAAAAAACGACAAGGCGCAAGAGCTGATGATATTATTGAGCAGATGCAGAACCAACGTGCAATTCAGCGTATTGCTGACGCTCGTAGAGCAGGCATAAGCGATGAGGATGCAGTGCAGGTTATAACCAACAAAATAGCACAGCAGGCAGGAGCGCAGGGTGCAACGCAGGCGACAGGGATGGGACAACTTAATCAGCCAGGCATTGACTTTATGGGAATGGGCGCACAAATGGCAGAGCAACAAGACCCGTATAAACTTAGCGTTCCCTCCCCACTTGACCAATTAAAGGGCGCAGGCGGTAAGGAATATTCAATCAACAAGGCCTTGCAGGCAAATCAGAACGCTATCAATCAAGAGAAAGCGCAACAGCAATATCTTTCTCAAAGCCCGACGGCACAGGCGGCGTATAATTGGAATCCCGATTATACCGAAGATAACGTGCGCAAGGCGTTGAGAAAAGCAGGACTTGCTAAAGATGTTATCGATGAGAAAGTCGGAGAAGTCAAAAGCGACATTGCAAAGAGAGCAGAAGAGGTTCTTCTCCCGTCTATCCAAAAGAAGATGTTCTATGGCTATGACACTGTGGAGAAAGGTGAGGACGGTAATTTATATTCCGTTCACCATGATCCGGACGCAGTTTCTTTTATGCAGGCTATGGCAGAACTTGAAACACTTAAACAGTATTCTCCCGATACTTATAAGACTTATGCAAGCCAGATTGTAGGCCCGCAAGCGTTGTATAACGAGAGAGTTTATGACAAGAGGTATGACAAGCAAGTTAAAACTCAACGTGAAAACGCAGCGCAACAGCATCAGTGGAAGGTTGAAGATACGATACTTGCCAATAAGTTGGCTATGGAGCGTGCAAAAGTAACGGCTGCTTATCGTCAAGCTCTTGTTAATGCAGGCAGAACCGGCGGAAGAGCTGGCTTGAAAATGAGTGATATAAAAACACTTGTTGAGCTTGGCAAGTCTGCGCTAGAAAGCGATAATCCGGCATTACAAAGAAAAGGGCAGCAAATTTTAGCACAGGCATATTCACTGCTGGGCGGTGATAACGGCGGCGGAAGCGCATTCGCTAATCGTGACCCGGACTGGAACAACTACAATGATGTAATGACAGCAGCGCACGAAGCGTTAAATGCTGGCAGCAGTAAAGAAAAAGTTGCGGCAGAATTAAAGCAACATATGGGCGACGGAGAATTGTATCGCAAAGTTATTTCTGATTTGGGAATCGGCTCAACGAATAACAGCAGCGCACCTAGCAACACTTCTAAAAAAGCGGATGTGCAGGAGATATTATTCCCGAAGCCAGATAATGATACATGGTTACATTGGCTGACTAATGATGATGACCATACCACCTTTTTGCAGAGATTAGGCGTAAAGTAATTTTAAGCGGGACAAATCGTCCCGCATTTACAAAGGAGCAACAATATGGCTAACCCGTTATTAACTGATGAACAAAATCGTAAATTGGCGAACCAAAACAGCACATACAATCAAATCATGCAAGGCTTTGAGCCGGTACAGCAACCGCAGGAAGATAGTTGGCTTGGCGGACTGTCACGTGGTGCTAAAGCAGGCTTTGGCGGCGTGGGTGCAGGCTTGCTTCATGCAGGACAAGCTGCGTTTGGCACTGACGGCAGTCTGGCGGCAGGATTTGACGCTATGGCAAAAAATAACGCACAGCGTAGAGAATGGGATTTAGCAGACACTTTGTCTTTAGACTATCTGACAAACCCTGAAGGCTTGGCGTATGGTTTAGGACAAATTGCCGGTTCTATGGCACTTCCTGCTTTGTTTGGCGCAGGCGTTGCCGCTGCTGTGCCTACTGGCGGTACAAGCCTTTTAGGTACAGGCGCACTGATTGGTGCGGCAGGCGCAGCCCCTATGGCTATTTCCGAAGGCGGTAATACTTATGCACAAGGCTTGCAACAGGGTATGACTGAAGACGAAGCTAAAAAAGCAGGCTTGACGGATGCAGCTATCAAATTACCTTTTTATATGCTTTCTGAAGGCTTATCCGGTAAAGTGGCGCAGGGACTTATCTCTAAAGGCTTGCTGAACGCAGAAGGCAAGAGCTTAGGCAGACGCGCAGCGGAAAGTGGCGCAAAGATTTTAGGCAATGCTGCAAACGAAGCATACGAAGAAGGCACAGAGAATCGTTCTTCTGCTTATGCTTTAGGTGATCAGCGTATTTCCAGTTTAGGCAATATCTTCAATCCTTTTGATTGGAACGAAGAAGATAAGGCGCAGGCCGTAGGCGTGTTTACACCGACATTAGCTTTAGGCGCACTGACAGGCGGAGCAGGCCATTTACGCAGCCGTTTCGATAAAAAGAGTAGCGACGTGGCCGAAGAAATTGCAAGTGAAGACGGCGGCACTATTGAAGAAGCTCCAGAAGCAAATGTAAGCGGCAGAGAAGCTTTCATCAACGCTATCGCAGGACAGGAAAGCGGCGGCAATTATAACGCAGAGAACGGCGATACCGGCGCATATGGCAAGTATCAGATTTTGCCGAGCAACTGGCCCGAATGGGCAGAGGAAGCAGGAATAGGCGCAGACGCTCCCAGAACACCGGAGAATCAAGAGATTGTTGCACGCTTTAAACTTGGGCAATACTATGACAAGTACGGCGCACGTGGCGCAGCTATTGCATGGTATGGTGGCGAGGGCGCACTGAATTACAGTGACGAAGCATTGAACCGCAAACAAGGCGACAACGGCGAGTATCCCTCCATTAACGAGTATGCAGATGAAGTGCTTGGAAGAATGGGGAATGTGGCTGACAGTGTGAGAATTGACGATACAGAGGAGAATTACTTTGACGAGAGTAATTATACCGACAATACTATTCCAGACTCTCTGAACCCTGTTCGCGGCTTTGACGTGAGCCATCTAGTAGACGAAGAAACGCAGGATGCTAGAGAATTATTTGGCGAGAAGCAGGATGAAAATCTTGGCAAGCAGAATTTAGGAAATGACTTCTTTTCTAACATCAAAGTGGAGCAGGATAAAAGAGCAAAAGCTATTAAAGATATTGCTCGTGCAGTTTCGCAGCCAAACACGTTCGATGAATTACGGAATAGCATACCGTCAAATTATCTTGAACAAATGCAAAAAGCGAGAGCGGTTGTTCCCGTAAATAATAATGCTGTTGGCCGTCCGATACCGTCGCAGACAGGGACGGCACTTACTATGCAGCGCGGCAGAAACGGCGGATTGAATACTGATGAGCTGGCTATTATGCAGAAGTATCAAGGCAACCCGGACGCATTTAACAGGCAGTTTAAAAAATCTGTAGAAGCTGTTCGCGATGCTGTAAATAGTGGTGACATTACTCCTGATGTAGGCAGAGCATATATGCAAAATCTGGGCAATATGTATAACACTGTTGCTGGAACTGTTCAGAACGATGGAGTTATCCTGCAAGGACAAGACCCAGCTATCATTAAAATGCTTGGCAATTTACGTGATAAACGTAGACGCGGTGATACTGGCGCACTGCCTAGCCTGCTGCAAGAAAACGGCAATGCCGATAGAAGTGCAGCGTTTGCAAACAGGAATAATCCGCTTGCGCCGCTTAATTTGCCAGTGAAAACGCCGAAAGGTTGGGATAAAGCAGAAGCAGAGTATAAGGCAAGAGCTGAAGAAAAGGCTGAAAAGCATACACGCCAACAGACTATTGCTGATATTGTCAACGCTAGAGCCGCTCAGAAGTGGGATGAAGCAGAAACAGAGTATGTATCATCCAAAAAAGGAATTGACATTACGCTTCCTAAAGGTGTAACTGTTGACACAAAATTTGCTAAGAACAAAAAGACCGGTAAAAAAGAAGTTGAGCTTAAATTCAGCGGTGAAAAGATCAGCGATGAATTTAAAAAGAAACTGAGAGCACACGGCTTTAACTGGAATGTTGGCAGGAAAGCGTGGGTAGCAGAGGAAAATATCGTTACTAAAGCAGTTGCTGATAAGCTTACGCAGAAAGATAATGGAGAAGTAAAAAATGGCAAAGAAGAAACAGAACACATTGACAAAACTGAGGAGAGACGTGGAGCAGAGGGCGACGCTGGGGAAACTAGAAATTCTGAAGCAGAGCAAGCCGAAGCCGAACACGTTCCCGAATCTAATCAAGATGAAGTAAATAAAAAAACCGTTAGCGTTGAAGAAAATATTGCTAACGGCAAAAAGGCTATCGAGAAAGTAATTAGCGAACATAGTGACGCAATTGACGCTATGACGCGTGATGATGTGGGCGGCATATCTTTTTATTACGGTACGCCTGGCAGAGGCAAAAAGTTCAAAAAAGGTTATGGCATTGCTCATATGATAGCTAAACGAAATTCCGAAGGGTTAGACGGAGAGACTTTTGTTAAGCGTTTGCCGGAAGTTATCGCTAAAGGCAAGATTACCGAACGACAGACCGCTTCCAATGGTGATAGAGTTTTAGTAAAATATGGCGACATTACCACAGTATTGTCTTTGTATAAAGATGGGAATAGACAAACTTGGGTAGTTACTGGTTGGGATGATAGTGTTTTTGAAAACAAAAAAGAAACAACTCCGAGTGACGCTGCGGCAGTTTACGATGCCAACAGTGCTACAAGTGAGGGAACTACACGTTCTCGTTCCAACACTGACGAAGCTGTTTCTTTTACTAAAAGTGTAGCACAACCAGCGGAGAATGTCAAAAAAATTAATCTTCCAAAAGGTACTACCGTTGATGTATCAATCGTAGGCGATAACTCTAACATCATTCAAGTTAAGTTCAACGGAGCGCAGGGCAACGGCACTGGCGGTATTATGGGCAGATCAGGCTATAAATGGAAAAGCGATAAGCAAGTATGGCAGGCGCGCAAAACTGAAAAGGCAATGGACGTTGCAGAGCAGTTAGGCTATACCGAGGAAGCAAAACCGCAAGAGCGTGACTATGAGCTTGAACGTGATGAATTGTGGGATACCTTTGCTACAAAACTTGGCATTGATAATATTCTGAGCGTTGACAAAGCTAATGAGGAATTAAAAGGCGTAGAAGGATTACACGACGGAGCTATTGTGTATTCTGACAACAACAATAGGCTTTATCATATTATTTCTAAAGAATCCGATCCAGAAATGCTGAAACTCGGTTACAATTATGATGTTAGTACATTCGACGTTCATCATATGCCAATCAGCGTAGGAGCAGTAAAAACTGCTGATGAAGTTATTAAACGTGTTACAGGCAGAAGCGAACAAAAAGCAGAACCTAAAGCAAAGCCTAGCGCAGATACTTTCAGCAAGAACCCAGATGCACTGGTTAAAGGCGATAAGATTTCCTCTATGCCTTTAAGCGCAATGAAATTTATTAAAGATATGTTCGATAAGGGCGAAGCTAGGCAGAATGCGAAAGATGCTATCAGAATCGCACTGTTCAAATCTAAAGACTTAGAAGCAAGCGCACGTAATAACACGTATGATAACTTCAAAATTGCTTATTTCGATGCAGCGGAGAATTATCTTGCGGACAACGTAGACAACAATCCTGCTTATGCTAAATTGCTGGAAAGCGGAAGCTTTGCTAAAGAGAACATGGAACGCGCCGCAAAAGAAACTTATAATTTATTCCGTGTAGGCATGGAGAAGCAAGCAGAGTCTAAACCTGCTGAAAAGCAGGAAACTAAAGAGCCTGCTACACGTTTTGACGGTGAGCGCGCAAGAAAATCCCTTGACGCTTTAATCGGACGCAAGAAAAAGAGTGAGCCGCAGAAGAACGATGTTGTCCCGAAATCTAAGTTTATGAACGTATTCAACGAGGATGAGTTAGACGCAGAGATTGAAAAAGCTAAAAAGGAAATGAGCAAATTATCTGCCAACCCTATGTTTAACCCCGCGTTGATGAAGTCTTTATTTAAGATTGGCGGCATCTACTTACAAAAAGGCGTGAATAAGTTTGCTGCATGGGCGGATAACATGGTTGATGTTATGGGTGAAAAGGTTCGTCCGTTCCTGCCTGCGGTATGGGATTCTCTTAAAAAGTACCCGGATAACCAAAAATTTAACGATGATGTTATGACTGCGGTAATGGAATACGTCGGAGAAGGCGTGGACAATGGCAAGAGCTTATCTGCCATTAAACGTGAATTTGCTGACGACTACGGCGACGAATACCTTGGCTATGTTGATGCTGCCTTTGAGGGAGTAAAGAAATATCCTACTTCCGATAATGTTGCAGATGTGGTAGAATCTAAGCAGGATAATACCGAAGGAGGTAAGGAAAATGGACCTGACGGACAAACAATTCAAACAGGAGATTCAAGCGGAAGCGGAGCGGTACGAAGAGGAGTTTCAAGCTCTGAAAAGGCCGTTCATGCCGGGGGACGGGGAAGTGAGAGACCTGATAGCCTATTGGGAAGAGAGCCGTCCGAAGATGGTGGCACGTCTGAAGAAACTGGGAATTCTTCAAGAGTTCGCGATCGTGAGCATAACCAGAGCGGACGACCAGTTGGAAAAGAATCTGAGTTCGGGAATGTACATAACGGACGCAAGGGAGAGCGCAGCGCGGAACAAACTGATGTGGCCGGAAGCGTGGGACGAAGAAGCCGAGGAACAGACGGAGGACGAACTGGAGTAACTACAAATTATCATATCGAAGACCCAGACGCACTTATCGGTGGAACACCGAAGGTGCGTTTTTTGCGTAACAAAAAAGCTATTGAAGTTGTTCAAGAGCTTTTGGACAACGAACGTCCGGCAACAAAAGAAGAACGTGACGCAATGGCTGCTTATATTGGCTGGGGTAGTTTTGGTCAGGAATTGTTCCAAGGCACATGGGAAAAACCGATATATAAGGACGGCTGGAAAGAAGAAAATGATTGGGTACGTGACACCTTAGGCAAAGACGCATGGGAAGAAGCGCAGAATTCTATTATTAACGCTCATTATACAGACCCGTATACAATCAATTCTATGTGGAAAATGGCGAAAAATATGGGATTCAAAGGCGGCAAGGTATTAGAGCCTTCAATGGGTGTAGGCAATTTCTTCGGATTAATGCCTAAAGGCATTGCAGAAAAAAGCCAGTTGACCGGTATTGAGCTTGATAGAACAACAGGGCGAATGGCACAGGCCTTATATCCGCAAGCCAATATTCAGATTAAAGGCTATGAAGAAAGCCGCACGCCGGATAATTTCTACGATATGATTATAGGCAATGTTCCGTTTGGCAATTTCAATATTGCAGATAGGCGTTACGGTAAACTAAAACCATTAATTCACGACTTCTTCTTCTTAAAAGGTATTGACCAATTAAAGCCCGGCGGCATTATGATGGCCATTACAACAAAAGGTACTCTTGATAAAGCAGACGCACGTGTGCGTATGGAGTTAGCGAAAAAAGCAGACCTTGTTGCAGCATATCGTTTGCCGACAGGATCCTTTGATAAATATGCAGGAACTAATGTAGTTACGGATATTCTTATCTTTAAGAAGCTTGATAAGCCTAGAACAGGCGTGAGGGAGCTTGAATGGGTAAATTCTAGCAAGTATCAAACTACTTTCCGTGGACAGCAGGAAACATATTATTACAATGATTATTTTAAAAATCACCCAGAAAATGTTTTAGGCATAATGGAATTCGGACATGGAACTACAACTGGCAGACCTGGGCTAACTGTAAAAAGGTTAGATGATTTTGGCGAACGTTTGAAAGAAATTCCCAATGAAGTGCCGAAAAATATTTTTGAAGCGGATAAGGCGCAGGATAATATTCAATACATAAGCAACCATAAGGGCGGCGAGCAAGGCAGCGTCACTGCTGAGGGCGGAAAACTCTACACTGTCTACGGGGAGCAACTTAAGCCGCTGGCTGATACGAAAAAGTATTCTGTAAAAAGCGACAAGCAAACAGCTCAACGCATACAGGAAATTAATGATTGGATTAAACTGCGTGATACGCTGGGTGCTTTATATGATGCTGAGCGTACAGATGCTGCAAACATGGAAGAACTGCGAGCGGAGCTTAACAAAGTATTCGATGACTACTGCGCTAAGTATGTAAAGCAAGGCAAATGGGAACGCAAGGGCAAGGACGAGCAGCCGCCATTCCGCCAGTCTTATGTTAACAAGTATATGAAGTCTATCGAAGAACCTTCTGCAGCGCGTGTAATGGCTTTAGTGGACGACAACGGCAATAAAACTGCTATCTTTAGTAAGCGTAGCGTGCGTGGCAGCAATACGGATATTAAGAATCCCACCATATCGCAAGCATTAATCATGCAGCGCAATGAGAATGTAAGCAATCTTGATATTGATCGTATTGCCGAACTTGCAAAGAAAAGCAAGGCGGACGTTATTTCTGAGCTTACTAAGAGCGGAACTATTTTTAAAACTCCGGCAGGAAACTATGAAGTAAAAGATGTGTACCTGTCTGGCAATGTACGCCAGAAGCTAAGGGAAGCAGAGGACGCATTGCAGAGCGGCGATAAAGATATGCAGGCTAATATTGAGGCGCTGAAAAAAGTTATTCCTGAAACAGTGCCTTATTACAATATTAGCACTAGCATGGGCGCAACATGGATACCGCAAGACGTATATCGTCAATTCATTGCACACCTTTTAAGTGTAGACAGCATTGATAACATTAAACTGACCAGAACAAAAGGGTATAGCGTAGAACTTGGCAAAGGATATAATAACCTTAATGCTGCTACTACTGTGTACGGCTTATCTGAAATTCCTTTTAGCAAATTATTAACTCATGCTTTCAATCACACTAAACCCGTAATCACCATGCGCAAGAGCGGGGAAGTTGTCGAAGACACGGAAGCAATGAATAAAGCTAACGATAAGTTAGAGAAAATTTATGATGAGTTTAATGATTGGCTGTGGAAAGACAACAGTCGCAAGTTGCAATTGGAGCATGAATACAACGAAATTATGAATGCTATCGCCGTTCCGACGTATGACGGAAGCTTTATGGATATGCCTGGTATGGCGCTTCTGCGTGGCAATTCTCAGTTTAACTTGCGTCAGCACCAATTAAACGCTATCTATCGTGGACTAATTAATGGCAGCGGTGTATATGCTCACGAAGTCGGCACGGGCAAAACATATACGATGGCAGGACTTGCGATTGAAAGCCGACGTTATGGACTTGCAAAGAAGCCTTTATTGCTGGCGTTCAATGCAAATAGCGCGAGCGTAGCTAAAGAAATCAACGATATGTATCCGGGTGCAAAAGTGCTGTACATTGATAATTTAGACCGCAAAAACATTAAATTGAAGCTCGAACAGATTAGAACTGATGATTGGGATTGCGTGGTAATGCCGCACTCACTTGTCGATAAACTGTCCTTTAAAGAAGATACTTTAATGGCAATGGCAGAGCAGCAAATTTATGAATTAGAGCAAGCGGCTATTGAAGCAGCAGAGCAAGACGGAGAAAAAATTTCTGTTGAGCAAATGGAAAAAATGCGTACTGCTGGCAAAGATGAAAAAGTAAAAGGCGTGCGCAGCACAACAGCTAAAAAACTTGTCACGATGCGCAATAAAATAATCAATCAAATTAAGCAGAGTGCGTTAAATGCTTCTGCGGAGGATGCAATTTCTTTTGAAGATCTAGGCATTGACATGGTACTGGTTGATGAAGCACACGCATTTAAAAAACCGCCGTTTGCTACAACAAGAAAAATCAAAGGCTTAACTACTGAATCAAGCAATCGTTCTATTCAGTTAAGCTTCATCACTCAATATATTCAATCTATCAATGATGGGCGCGGCGTTCATCTTTTCACTGGCACACCAATTACTAATACGCTGACGGAAATGTATCATATGATGAGATATGTTATGCCGAAAGCCATGGAAGATGCAGGAATTAAAGATTTTGATAGCTGGATGAATTCTTTTGCGGAAGAAACAGCCGATATGGAGTTCACTTCTACCGGCGACGTTGAAATGGTAAGTAGGCTTGCAAGCTTTACCAACGTTCCAGAATTAAGACGTTTTGTTGGGCAATACTGGGATACAGTGTTTGCTGATGATATGCCAGAGTTCAAGCCTAGGGAAACAGCAAGCGGCAAAACCATTACTGATAAGCTTACTGATGAAGAGCAGGACGAATTGCTTAATGGTTACACGGAAGAGCCACAAGGAAGACCATATAAAAAGGTTATTGTCGAAACTCTTAAGCTTACTAATTCGCAAAATACAATTCTGAATGATTTAGTGAAAAAAGCCAAGAGATACAAAGATGCTACCAAGCAGGAGCGCAAAAAGATTGCAAGGCAAGAATTCCACGCAACCCCGCTTTTGATTAGCAACGACGCAAGCCTTGCAGGTATGGATCCTAGACTATATGATATTAATATCAATACCCAAGGTGAAGAAACAAAGATTGACCGTTGTGTAAGCAACGTAGCTAAAATCTACAAAGAAGGTACAGACGCGCATCCGACCGTACAAGTAATCTTTACAGACGTTGGTTACAGCGATACTAAAACGCGTTCAATTCCTCAACGAACTGGTTTTGGGGCAGGCGATTTTAAATCAGTCAAGGAAACTGTTCCTACGTTCAATATGGCGAAAGCTTTAGTTAAACAATTAACCGAGCAAGGTATTCCAGAGAATGAGATTGTCGTAATGAAAGCCTCGTATTCTCCAGAAAAACGTGCTCAAATTGCTGATATGTTAAAAGCTGGCAAGTATCGTGTTGTCATAGGTTCGACAGCAACTTTGGGCGTAGGCGTTAATATGCAGGACAATTTGCGAGCAATGCACCATTTGGACTGCCCGTGGATGCCGGGCGACCTTACACAAAGAAATGGGCGCGGACATAGACAAGGCAATCATTGGAATACTGTACTTGAGTATAGATATGTTACAGAGAAGCTTGATACTAAACGTTGGCAGACTGTTCTTCGTAAAGATGCTTTTATCAACAGCTTTATGAAATCTAAAGTAGGCGACAATTCCGTCCGTGCTTTTGAGATGGGCGCAGACGACATGAACGACAAGGACACCGATTCTGATTTGCTGCAAACTTTGTCCGAAGCCAGCGGCGATCCTCGTGTGCTTATTCAGAAAAAGTATGAAACCAATCTCGCTAAATTAGAGAGAAAGGAGCGTACTTTTATTGCCGGTATCGAAGATATTAAGGGAAGACTGAAATATATCGACAGCGTTATTGAGCATAAAAAAGATGAGTGGAAGGCGCTTTCTGCTGATGCTGAAACATTCGTTGCTAATAAAAAAGCTGATTTTGAAATCAAATTGGTAAGCAGCCTTAAAGTTGGTGCGAGCAGAAAACTTGTGACGTTCGATAATCGCACGGATGCACAAAAGCATTTAGGTGACATCTTAAAGCAGGTTATGGACATCGGCGTGGACAATCGTATTGGCGAGTATACTGGATTTGAAGTGGTAGTAAGAAAAGAAGCTTCCAGTATTGACGGAACATATCAACCTGTAATTCGCCTCAACGGCGAAACAACACACTTATGTGGCACTCCGAGCATTGGCGGTATTGCGTCAAAAGCTGCTAACATCCCGGGCAGAGTTGGCAAGGCTCAAACTGCCTACGAACAAGCAAAAAAAGATAAAACAGAACTTCAGAAAGCGGCGCAAGAAACTTTCCCCCAGCAAGAACAGTTGGACAAAACGCGAAAACAGCTTGAGGAAGTTAAACAAGATAGAATGTTATCTCCCACGCCGCCGCCAGAATGGTTAGTTAATGGTGTAACCTTAAGCTCTACGTTCTATGTAGACGATAAGCCGTATTCGCTTTCTGGATATAGAGCTAATAGTGACGGCTATTATCTTGTGGGCGAAGCAAACGGAGAACAGCGTGTATTTCCGTTCCAAGATGCTACTGATATTCAGGGCATGAAAGTGTATGATATGACAAATCATGTGCCAAGTCCTGCATATAAAGCACCGAGCGCAGAAGATATAAAAAATGCGACGGCAAACAATACTCAATACTCCGTATCTTCCGAAGCAGTACAACGTGCAAAAGAAGAAGTAGAAGCGGAAATCAGAGCGGCGTTCCCCAACGGCAAAGTAGAATACGTCAACGGTGCACCGACTATCACAATGCCTAATGGTTCTAAATTCCAATACAGTATTCGGGAAAACATCGTTGTAAATGCTAAAGAGCAGAGAAAGGCCGACACAGCGCACGGCACTAGCGGCGCTAGGGTACAAGGCTTTTGGAAGAAGTTTACAGGTAATGGCGTTCAAAGAATGTTGGCAGTATCTAAAAACAGCGAACGTGGCACGGCTTTTCATGAAGCTATGCACGCCGCTATCGACCTTGTACTGACCGAAAAAGAAAAGAACGCACTGTACAACTACTACGAAAAGAAAGCTAAAGAGCAAAAACGTGATGTTGACGAAGTAATTGCAGACGCTTATCGTGACTGGGTACTTGCAAGACAGCGCAAGAGCGGTACTATGTTTGGCAAACTTTGGCGTAAAGTCAAAGACTTCTGCACCAGAATCAAGGCAATCTTTGACAAGGGCGCAGAAGTAGAACGTATCATGCAGGATATTGAAAGCGGCAGAGTGTACGAACGTGGCACTAATAATCATAGCGTGACGAAGCGCATTTCCTTTAGCAAAGAGGAAATTCAAGGCCAAAAGGGCAGCGGCACTACACAAGTAGCGACTACGCGTACTATGTACGTGAAGGCGCTGAAGTGGTTGCGCAATCAATCCCCGGAAGCTAAAACAGTGCTTGACTACGGCGCAGGCTTAGGCTTAGGCACTGACGATATGCGTTCCAACAATCCAGACTTGAACATAGACTGTTACGAGCCTAATCCGGAGAGATGGGCAGGAAAGCAACCGCCGACTTACACAAACAACACTCAAATCAACAAGGACTATGACTTAATCCTTAACACTAACGTGCTGAACGTTGTTGAGAAGCCTATTCGTGACTTGATTGTTAAAGACATTGCAGATCACCTTACTATGGGCGGCAAAGCGTTGATAACAACAAGAGGTTGGAGCAACGATGTAAACGCAGCGAAAAACTTCAAGCCTGCCGACGAGCATCATGCAATATGGATAAACAAAGGCAAGAACGGCTATGTATTCCAAAAAGGCTTTGACGGCGACGAGCTGAAGAATTACATTCAAGAACTGTTAGGCGACGAGTTTGTAGTTGAAAAGACCAGACCGACATTCGGTAAGTCGAGCGTTACAATCACGAGAGTAAAAGGCAATGCGTCCGATACTCAAAACACCTACTCCGACACCGAATCAATTAATCCTAACGAAGATTATATTCAGGGCATCAACGACACTGACGCAGGCAAAGTGAATACATTAGCTAAATCTTTCGAGGATAAAGGCTATGTTGGCAGACCCGTGCTGCTGGTTGAAAACGGCAATGAGGGCTATATCGCTTTAACAGGTAGCCATAGAATCGAAGCAGCAAAACAAGCTGACGTTGATTTAAAGGCTATTGTGTTGGAGAATAACGAAGACACTGCGCAACTCATCGAAGCAAGGGACGACGACGAAAGAGCAAATATTGCTAAGCAACTCTACGAAGAAGGTGTAATCAGTAAAAGCGCTTATGATGTTATTCGTGAAGAGGCTGACAACAATTATACTCATTATTCCGTCGCTCCTGCCCAGCACAAAATCGCTAACGCTTTTACAAACACCGAACGTAAAGGTTTAATTGATAGCGTAAAGAGTTTCTTCAAAGAGCATCGCAAATCTCTCTATGATGATTGGTTTGATAAAAACAATCCGCTGAAAGGTTTTGACGCGCTGACAAAAGCTGTCGGAGGTTTGAGTGTATACGACCAAGCGCAGAGCTTACCGGCAACTACCGCAGGTATGCTGAAAGCGTTGACGGAAGGTACAGCAGCGCACATCAAGGCAGCTAACCAGCACTTGAAAAATGTTAAGATGAAATATAATGTTACTCTTGCTATGGCTTTGGATAAAATCAATAAAAAGCGCATGGACGAAGCACATCCAACATATCTTGAACAAAACGGCTTTGATAGCTGGGTAAACGCTTTTGGCGCATATCTGGGTACAGAGCGTTGTCTAGAAATGGCGCAGCTTGCAAGAGCACAGGGCAAGACTTACAAGTTCCCTAAAGGCTTGACCGAAAGCGAATGCAGAGAGTTTGCAAAGAATGCTCCTGCCGAATTTAAAGCCGCTGCTGACATTTTCTACAAAGTCAACGACAACATGATTAGCATCATGGAAGACGCGCAAGTATTTGACCACGCACTTGCGCAGACATTGCGCACTAAGTACAAAAAATACTGTCCGTTGCTCCGTGACTTCTCCGATACTGCCGCAGCAGACAGCTTTATCGGCGGACTGACGGAAGGCGGCCGTGGTATCGGTAATGTATCTGTTCCGCTGAAACGAATCAACATCGAAGGTAGCGAACGCGGTGTACTGAATCCGCTGGAAACCATCTTGAAATCTTATGCGGTAATGCTCAACAGAGCAGAGCGCAACAAAGTAGCGTTAATGGCGGTGAAGAATGCTAAGGACGCAGGTTTACATGAGCTGATAGAGGAAGTACCGGGCACGACAGCAGACCCGAAGAACTGTATCTTCACGGTATTAGTAAACGGCAAGAAGAAAGCGTTCAAAACTACGCAGGACTTATACGGGCCTATCGTTGGCTATAACCTTCCGGCGGCAGGGCTGATGTTTGGCGTGGCAAGAACCGCCGCGCGTATGCTGCGTACCGGTGCTACAATGTCGCCTAGCTTTATCCTGCGCAACTTCCTGCGAGATACTGTCCTTGCAGGCATCACAAGTAAAAACGGCTTCATTCCGTTTGTTGACAGCATTCGTGGTGCAATAGCATTAGCGAAAGACCCGGCCATGAGAGCAGAGTTTGAAGCTGCTGGCGTTACTGAGTTTAATTTCTATTCATCTCAGAACGCTAGAATCAAATCTCTTGATGCTATGGCAGGCGAAACGCCAACTAATGCGTGGGAGATTATAAAAGCAGCGTTTAGCAACCTTGAAGCGGCAAGCGACTTCGTAGAATCCTCTACGCGCATGGGCGAGTACATAAAAGCACGAAAGAACAACTTATCTATGGAGGAAGCTGCACGCGCTGCAAGAGAAAGTACAATCGACTTCTCACGCAGCGGACGACTAGGCGAACAAGTCAATCAGATAGTACCGTTCTTTAATGCCTGCTTGCAGGGCGGCGACAAAATGGTAAGACTGTTCCGTGAAGATTTTGTAGGTACATCGCTGAAAGTGTTTAAGTACATCGTACTGCCTAGCCTGCTTGTAATGGCGTGGAACTGGGACAAAGACTGGTATAAAGACCTTGACCCCGATATTAAGAATAACTATTGGTGCTTAGGCAGAAATGTTCGTGTTCCCAAACCGCAGGAAGCAGGCGTTCTGTTTGGCAGCGGCATTGAAGCGCTGTTCCAACAAGCAGCAGACAAAGATAAGGATGCAGTAAGCAACTTCTTGAAAGCGTTCAGCAGCAATATGATGCCTAGTGTGTTACCTACATTAATTCTGCCGCTGATTGAGTGGAGTGCAAACTATTCATTCTTCAAAGGCCGTCCGCTTGTAGGCAATAAATACTCACGCCTGCCAGATGAGTTACAATATAATGACTACACTAGCGAGCTGAGTAAGGGCATCGGCAGTGCGTTGAAAGTATCACCTATGAAGATTGATAATCTTGTGCGTGGCTATACAGGAACTATGGGCGCATTGTTGTGGAGCATGGCAGGAGAACCGTTCGCAAAAGCAAATAATCTTCCCAAAAAGCATTTCAATGAGATGTTGTTTGTGCGCGACTTCAATGTGACGGACGCTAATTTAAGTAGACCGATGAATGAGTTTTATGGTATACTAGATAAAGCGAACAGACAACACGCAGGCTATGGAGTTAAAGGCAAGCCGGAAGCAGCGGTAAAAGGCATCCGCAGCGCAGGTGCTATGATTAGTAAAATCCGCAAGGACATTGACAAAATCACACACAGCAACTTAACACCGGAGCGCAAGCGTGAACTGATTGATAAGCGTAAGGAGAAGATGAACCAAATCGCAAAACAAGCTAACGCAAGGTATGGAAAATATTTCGATTAAGCTACAATTGCAGGGGAAATATTTATAAATAACTTGAGGTGCACAAATGGAATTAGACCTTAACTGGTATAGTACAGTCATCAGCCTTTTAGCTTTGATTGTTACCTACTGTATCGTTGAGCCGCTGAAGACCGCTATTGGCGAGCTGAAACTGAGCATCGACGATTTAAAGGTAGAGATGAAGTTGAACAGGCAGGCTATCCAAGTATTGGAACAACGCCACGCACGTGTCGAAGAACAGGTGAAGACCTTGTTTAACGAGAATGACGAGCAGAACGAAAGACTGAAAGAGCTGGAACACAGATGTAAAGACTGTAAGGAATGTAGAAACTAAATAATGAAAGCCGTGCTAAAACAGCACGGCTTTTCTATTTAAGGAGGTGAGATAATGCGAAAACTACTTAATATGTTAAAGAAAGATGAGAACGCTTACAGCATTGGGCGTGTATGTGCGCTTATTGCATTCGTCTTATGGGCAGGCTTGTCTTTAAAGCTTGCACTGCTTGTCGAAACGTGGGGCAATTACGAAACACTTACGATGGGCATGATCGCGCTGATGCTTGTACAGTTGGGTAACAAGGCTATTGAGACGAGAGCTTTTAAAATCACAAATGAAGAACTTAACAAAACAACTAAAATGTGAAATTAAGAAGTGAAATTAAAGGAGTGATAATAATGATTATTACAGGTATGGCGCACTTTGAGAGTGTATGCAAAAACAAATTAGTTGAATGGTACAACCATAATAGCAAAGAGCAAATTACGCTTGAGAATGTGTTTGTGGTTTGGGCGTGCAAGACGTTGCAGAACTACAAGGCGTTGTTATCAACGACCGTCAGCGGTGACGGTGTTTATGCTGAGTATACATACAACGGTGACAAACAAGAAATGTACGAAGACGTGTACAAGAAGGCGTCCAATCGCTGCTTAAAAAGTGAGTGAGGTGATAGCTATGGACTGGAACAAAAGCCTTGCGAGAGAAATCGCCAAAGGCATTATCGCAACAGGTATCGAGGGTGGCTATGACAGCGTGGCGAAGTCTACCGCCTACGCTTATCCGTCAATCGGCGTGTCACAATGGGAAGGCAACAGAGCCGATGAGCTTTTGAGGGCTATTCCCGGCGGTGAAGACTTTGTCGGCAGAACCTATATCGACATTAAGGCAAGCGGCGAACTGCCGATGCTGAAAGAGCTTTTGAGAAGTGAAGCAGGACAGCAGGCACAGTTGGAACAATTATCACGTGACTGCCTGCAATACGTTGAGGCGCTTCAGCAGGTGCCGACGTTGGATGATACACGCTGTTTGATTTATGCTGGTATGTGGTGTCCCACGTCAACCTACGTTGTAAAGCGTTTCTTGGAGAATCGTTTCGAACGTGTCGACTTGCGTAGCCTGGAAGCGTTGAACAAACTGTTCAAAAATTATTATTGGATAGCTGCTGACGTTGGCGAGATGTACCGCGTTGGTTATGCCAACAGAGCAGAAGCAACATATCAGTATGTTGCTGGTATTGACTTAACTACGCCGTATGGCATACCTGCTTATGGCTATGCTGGCAATGGAAGATAAGGAGGTGAAATCATGGAAGAATTAAAAGCTTTTGTTGCTGACAAGAAATTTTTAGTAGGCCTTGTTTTAGGCTTTGCTCTTGGCGCGCTGCACCATTATTTCGGATTATAACAAACTACCAGGCACATAATAACAATCTTCTACAAGAAGGCACAAATTGCACAAAAATACTTCGCCTATGAGTGCTTTGAAATTAGCACCGCTTATGATTTATCCTGCGGCGAGCTAAAGCCGCTTGTAGGCGAAGTTTGTGCTTCTGACGCGATTTATTATATTTTGCAAATATAGATATTTATATGAGGTAATAATGAAAGATGAAACAAAACGCAAGATTGATAAAGCTGTTAAGATTGGTCTTATTGTTGCTGGTCTTTTCCTTATCTGCAATGACATTTACTGGCGGTGGCACAGCAGAAGCGGCGCCCCAGCGGATAACGCTGTCAATCGAACAGTGGAATCAATTCAAAAATCAAACGAATCTGCTGGAAGCGAAGTTGAATCTGGCAGACGAGAAATTGAAGCAGCAGAAGAACACGTCGACAGAACTGTTGACGCAGTTGAACGAAGCGAAGAAACAGCTCAATCTAACGCAAGAAGCGCTGATGAACTCCAAACACTCATTAGCGAGTGCCGAGGAATCATTGAATCACAGCGAAGCATTATACAAGAAGTTGACAGAGCAAATGGAATTAGAACGTCGGGAAGCAAAGAGAATTAAATGCCAACGGAATATTTATGCAAGCAGTGCATTATTATTCTTGCTTTGTGCAGCTGCAAAATAAAATTATTGGATGGTGTTACGATGGATGAAAAGGAACAAATACCGGCAGGCATTATTACAATGTTATTAAAAGGTTATGTAGAAACTATTGCTTTTCAAAGGAAACTCATCTGTGCCGCTTTGATTGGTTGGGTGGCAACAGCTATTGCTTTTATTTGTATGTAGGTAGGTGACAACAAAATGGACACACTGCTGAAGAACACGCGGGATTGGTTGCAAACTTCAACGCGGCGTTCATTCAGCGCGGTATTGGTGGAGGCAAAGATAACACCACGACAGGTAGAAATTTGCGAACTGAAATTTGTGAAAGGCTTGACCAATTATCAGATAGCAGCGGAGCTGAATGTATCTGTTAAAACGGTAGACAAGGAACTTAATACTGCGTATAAACGAATAACAAATGTATTATCATTCCTTTAAATGCGGGGAGCCGCCCTTTTTAGGGCGGTTCTTTTATGTGGCTTTAGCCCGTGGAGCGCTATCGAGTTTCTTTTCAAAGAAATGAG
>ERZ780223.1618-NODE-1618-length-21660-cov-3.803842_pt1 | contig 21660 bp, 16 predicted proteins | sample MGYA00511016_ERZ780223 | MGnify/ENA primary metagenome ERZ780223 (study PRJEB29588, sample SAMEA2159032) | human gut metagenome | biome: human gut; feature: human-associated habitat; material: faeces | place: Denmark | collected 2008/2010 ... | reverse complement strand
ATCAAAGATTCTTGATAAGAAAAATGTCATTTTTATTCCAATAGGAATTATGGTTATTACAATTGTTGTAACCATCGGTTCAGTTGTTATGTCTCGTGTTAAAATTTCTAATTTATCGAAGGAATATGCAGCTGTTCAGGAAGAGTATGAAAAGTTAAAAGCAGATAAAGACAAAGCAGCTGAGGCTCAGACCAAAGCTGAAGAAGATATTACATCTGCTTTCAGCGATGGTGAAAAGATTGCAAAATATCAGACTCGTTTGTGTGATAATGCAAGTATTTTATTGAAAGCTGATAATGGTTTGTTGGATGAGTCAGTAGATGTTGATGCAGCAAAAAAAGATGCACAGAGTCAGGTGGATGAACAGGTAAACAGTTTGTCTAAATACTTTTCAGATGATTCATATAAGAATGCATGGTATACAAGTTTAACAGATAGTTCTGTCAAATGGACATTTGATACAAAATATAATTTCAATGTGTCCGATAAAGAAGTAACTGTATTATGGCGTGGTGATATGGGTTCTTATGATGAAACGTTTGTTGCTTATGTTACAGCTGTTTACAACACTGAGACTGCTAAGTTTAGCAAGGCGACTGTAGTTTCTGTTAATAGTCCTGTTATTGCAAATGGTTCGAAATTGGAAAATTCGGATTTGGTAACTTTGTTGAATTCAGATAAAGTAATGAAAAAACATGATGTTGTAAAGACGACTGAAACATCGAATGATAGTTCTAAGAAACAGGATTTTACGAAGGAAAAGCAGACAACAGAAAATAATGCGACTGAGACAACCGAATCTACTGAAAATCAATCAACTGAGTCTTTAGCAGAGGAGTCATCTGATGATTCTGGTATTCAAGTTGAAGAGTCGTCTAGTTCAGAGAATACTAACAATGGAGGTGACAATTAATGGATTTTGAATTATTTCTTGATGATTTGAAAGAATGGGCACAGAAGAATACGAAGATGATTGTTTTGTGTGTTGTTGCATTTATTGTATTGCTTGTTGGTGGTAAGGTGAGAGGTTCTCAGAGAGCTGCTGTAACAAATGCAAGTAATCAGGTAGCACAGATGAAAAGTCAGATTCAGGTTGATAAGACAAAGTCTGATGCTACGGTTTCTGTGACATCTGATGGATTGGATGAATCTCGTGTGAAAAACGATGAAGCAGTTCTTGAAAAATTTTTCAAGGTGACATTTTCATTCAAGAATGAAGATGAATATGTGGATGTCCGTTCTGATGCGAAGACAACTTTAGCATCTGCTGAGTCTGAAGAATTTTTTGAGACGTTTTATCAGGAGTTGTCTGAAGAATTAGCTGAAGGTTCCCAGGCTCCTACAGATTCACACCCTCGTAAGAGTGGTGAAAAGTATGATTGTGCATATAAAGAGTCAACTTCATATGTATCAGCTATTGAGGATGGTATTTATACATATATTAGTGATGTAACTTTGACAAGTAATTCGAAAGATTATGAAGTTGTGATTTTATCAAGTGTTGATGCCGATGGTAACATCACACATATTGAAGGATACACAGTAACTCAGTAATAAAGAAAGGATTGTATTATTATGGCAGATAAGACAAACGGGGATAAGAAAAAATTGAAATTGGACAGTAAGTTAATTGTTGCAAAAGTGATTGCATTTGCAGTATTTTTAGTTGTGATGCTGTTACTTTTTACAGAAGTTGTTTCTATGACAATATATGGAGTTCCATATGTTTCGACAGAGATTGCAAGAAATTTTGGGGTACAGACTGGTGCAGATTGGGTAGCTGGTTCTATTCTTTGGTTTTTACCATCTGTATTTATTGTAATTATTCTTGCACAAGTTCATTTTTATGCAATCAAGGCGATTGTAAAGAAAATGTGGAGATGGATGACCAGTGTGATGAAGCAGTCATCATACTAAATATCATTTTCACGACATATCATTGAAATTTAGCCGTGGATAGTGTATTATATAGATAAAGCGTGATTTATGAGGAAAAATACACCCTTCACGGCTTTATTTATTTCATATTTTGAAGTAAATATCAATTCCATTTCCGTGTTTGATTGGAAATGTGTTTTGAAATTTTGTTTAACTAAAAAAGAGAAAGGAGCACATGTTACATGAGCATGAAGTTAAGAGCATTATTGCTTGACAATTATAGAGCAAAATTGGAACAGGCATACATGCGTAGTGAAGACGTTATCGTTCTTCAGAATGTTCCGTGCGAAATGGAATTTCAAGCCGATGCAGGTTGGATGGAACATGAGGGTGAAAAAAACCAGTACCTTCCAGTATTCCATTTGAGTGGAACAATTAAAGGGGTACATGGTAATTTTCCATATAATGTATCTTCTTTAACATTTTCAGATGCGGATTCTGCAACAAAATTGCGTAAAGACATTTTATATTATATGACACCAAAAGAATTGGCGCATCTGATTGAAACAGGTAAATTTTATACAAAGAAATTTGTATTACCTGAGATTTTGACACAGAATTCATATTCATTTCCGGTGCTGGTCAATTTAACAATTGTACCACCTCCAAATCCAGCAGAATATGAGAAAATGTCATATTCAACTGGTGTACAGGATAATGCAGTTGATGGTATTGACCGTAATAATTTGCCAATTTTCTATATTGGTTTTGCAGGAACTGGTGTAAATCGTAAGAAAGATAAATTACTGGATTATTACGGTATTGATTTTGATGAAGATTATCCGATGTATGCATTGACAGCAGAATCATCTGGATATACGGACCCACCATTGATTGATTATATTACAGAGCCAGTTGAAGAAATTCAGGAAGAAGCTGAAGCATACGAAACTAGAGAGTTGAGTGCTGAAGAAGAAGCTGAAATGATGCGTGTACAGCAGGCTGAACACGAAGAGACTCCGGCATACAATCCGCAGGATGATTATCAGATGAATGAGGAAGATATGTTGCTTGCTCAGGCTGATAAGAATATCGAAAAGCGTATCGAAAAAGTATTACAGCGTGAAAATCCACGTTTGTTACATAAGGATGTGCAGAAGTCGCGTGAGCAGGAAGCAACTGTCACAAAAGAAAATGGTGGTAAGGATGCTCTTGATAAGTTAGCAAGTCTTGAAAAACTTGTAAAACAGAATCAGAGTGCAGCGGCTGCTCGTTTTGCACAGGCAAGCAAAGCACCAGTTAATGATGCTGTAAAACCTGTGGAACAGGTTGTTGTAAAAGAAGAACCTCTCACACCAGCTCAGGAAAGAATTGTTGGTGAAAAACATCTTGTTCAGGAAGGACCTGTTGTTGCAAAGGATGTAACAGAATCTGCATATCAGGTAAATGATACACAGAATGAATCGAAACAGTCTGTGCCTGATACACCTCAGCAGATGAAAGATGTTGAAATGGATTTGAATCCAGAAGTGAACGAGTATGTTCATCCAGAAATGTCTGATGATAAAGCTGCTGTAGATGCTGGTTTGGATGTAGATGAAACAGATGTTGAAAAGTTGAATGATGCAAATGGTGCTGATGTATCAGATGCGCGTTTGCAGGCGAAAGTTGATGAGGCTCATGCAAGAGAGAATGTTCGTCAGACAGCTGTAGAAGTACAGCAGGAAGCACATTCAGAAAAGAATGAATCTGGAAAACATCGTGAGGTATCATCTCGTTTGGAAGATGTAGCTGAGGCTGCGGGTCTTACAGGTACAGAATCTGATTTCGAGAAATAATACATGTATGAATAGCCCCACCTCATAATTGGGGTGTGGGCTATTTTAATTTGATTGAAAAGGAGTATTAAACATGGGACCAAATAACAAGCAGCGCAGTAGAGCGCAATATGTTAAAAATAGGCTTTCCATTCTCCGAGAACTTCAGATTGCACCACCACCTCAGGAAGTGATTGAACAGATGAAAGATGAGTCGAAAATGACGGAGACAGCAGTTGATGCAATTTTTTTGGGGTGCATTAAGAATGCAAGATAGATAGTGGAGGAAATGGTATATGAGTTTAAAACAGTCAGTTGTTATTGTAAATGAATATACCGTGAAAACAGGGTCTAAGTCAGGTAGTCGCGGGGGAACACCTGGTGATTATGTTTTACGATACATGGCTAGAAACCTTGCCACAGAAGATATTACACCTGTTCGTTTGACAGACGCAGATACATATATTACGAAGTATATGGCTCGTAAGAGTGCTGTAGAATCGTTAGATTCTGTGCCGGAAATGAAAGTTTCTATGCGAAAAGCACAGAAGAATGGTGGTGTAGCGTTTGGTTATGGTGAAGTATCGTTGTCGGATAGTCGTTTGAAGGCTGTCAGTAAAGACATTCAGAATAATTTTGACAATGGTAAGACAGTCATGAAGACTGTATTATCATTTGATATGGATTATCTGAAGGAACACGGTATTATTGATAAAGATTTTGAATTTCATAATCGTGGAGATTTTCGAGGTAATATTGACCAGTTGAAACTTCGACTTGCTATTATGAATGGGTTGGAACGATTAAGTCGACATTATGATGATTTGCAGTATGTAGGGGTTATTCAGGTTGATACAGCTCATGTACATTGTCATTTGGCAATGGTCGATAGAGGTCGTGGTCATATTATGCCAGATGGTACACAGCGTGGAAAGATAACAGAACGTGAAAAGGTGAGTCTTCGTCGTGGAATTGACATGTGGCTTGATGAAAAAGAATCTGTGAAAATGATGAGTAGTTCTGTGATGTACGATAAGCGCAATGCTTTATGCTATATCAAGAAATTCACTCATAAGTCCATGTCAGAGCAGGGATTTTCTCAGTTTTTAGTTTCTTGTTTGCCTGAAAACAAGAATTGGTGGAGAGCTTCTACTAATCGAAAGGAAATGCGAAAAGCGAATGCATTGGTTCGAGAATTTGTAACAGGTTTGCTTGCAGAACCAAAGTCTGGTTATGCAGATGCTGTACAGAGTATTGAACGATATGCATCATTCCGTAAAGACCGAGAAGGTCTTTCAGATAATGAATATAATAAGCTGATTCGTGATGGTCAGGAACGAGTGATTGAAGATTGTATGAATGCTGTTTATAGTGTTGTAAAACAGATTCCCGAATCGGAGAGAGTTGTGCGAACACCAATGCTTGATGCAATGTCACAAGATTATGATGATATGGCTGCTCAGGCAGTCAATGACCCGATGGTTGAGTTTGGTTTTCGTTTGAGGTCATATTCATCAAGACTTGATTATCATAAGAAAGAATATCATAAGTATGCTGATTTGCATAAATCTTATGAAGATAATGATAACAATGTCGAAGATTCAAAGCCATTGGATGATTATTTCCAGGTGGAAATGTTGTACAATGCGATGTTGATGTCAAAATATCAGCATTTTTTGTCGTTTTTACCGCCGGAAGAAGATATCGAAGATGAGTTTGAAGAATTGATGGAAAAGAAGCGTCGTTTGCGACGATTGAAACAGATGAAGGATGACCCTGCATTTAAGCGAATGAAACCAGATGTTGCAGAAGATTATGGTATTCGAGTGTATGGACAATATGGCGGACGACGTGTAAAAAGTCAGCCAAATATCATTGATGCTCGTATTGAAAAACTGGAAAACAGTGTTAATCAGGATGAATCTGATTTTCGTGATAAACTAAGAGATTGCGGAATGGATTATGATGGACATGGTATTACGAGACACAATGCTTATGATTTCAATGATGTAAAATCATTGGATTTACATCATATGGGATATGATTTTCCATATGATGTGCAGATTTCAAAGCCGAATATCGATAAGTTTTGTAATATGGCAGCTAAACGATATGAAGCTTTTGAAAAGGCGAGAGAGTATCTTGTTCTTTCTAATCAGGAAGACGCATTGCAGTCATTGCCTGAAAAAGATGTTGAAATTATGAAAGATTTTGCAGATAAGTTTGCTGCAGAACCTGTATTGGTTGCAACAAGACCAAACTCTGGTCAGTTTAGAAAGACAAATACAATTCGTCTTGGACGAAAATACGAAGAAGATATGAAGGCTATGGTTGCTTCAACTGTACGAAGTCTTCAGTTAGGTGAAAATTAATATAGAAAGGATATACAGTTATGGTATTTATTATTTTATTGGTACTTGCTATTGTTATCGTAAGTTCTTGTGCATTTGTTGTAAAAGAAAAGCATTGTTATGTGATTGAACGTTTAGGTTCATATCATACAGTTTGTAATTCTGGATTGCATTTCAAACTTCCGGTGATTGATAGAGTTGTATCAAAATTATCATTGAAAGAACAGGTTCTTGATTTTGAACCTCAGTCAGTTATTACAAAAGATAATGTCACCATTCGCATTAACAGTGTTGTTTATGCTAATGTGTTTGACCCTAAGTCATATACATATGGTGTTGAAAATCCGATTTTAGGCTTGCAGAATTTGACTGCAACAACATTGCGAAATATTATTGGTACATTGGAATTGGACCAGACTTTGACATCACGTGAGACAATCAATGAACAGATGCAGGAGTCTCTTGATAGAGCAACAGATGCATGGGGCATTAAAGTTAATCGTGTGGAAATCAAAGATATTATTCCTCCAAAGGATATCCAGGAAGCTATGGAAAAGCAGATGCGTGCTGAACGAGAAAGACGTCAGGCGGTCTTGGAAGCTCAGGCTCATAAGGAATCTGCAATTACACGTGCTGAAGGTGATAAGGAAGCGAAGATTATCGAAGCTGAAGGTATTAAACAGTCTCAGATTATTTTGGCAAATGCAGATGCTGAAAAGATTGCGATTGTAAACAGAGCTGAAGTAGAAGCTGCAAAAAATCTGAAAAATGAAAATGTGGCTGAGATTGTTACAAAATTGCGTGGTCTTAATACACTTCGTGATGTTGCTGATGGACAGGCTACAAAGTTGTTTATTCCAAGTGATATGACAGACTCTCTTGGAAAAATGGCTATTCTTGGAGAAACAGTAAATCCTGGTCCTGCTGCATCTGTGAAACCTAGAGACAGTTATCGTCAGATGGTTTCAAAAGAAGCTGCAAGAAGTGCGGTGTCAGATGACGCGTGTATTAAACAGGGCACAAGTCCTGTGACACGAAATGCAGCGATGGCAAATTACAGCAATAATCATAAATTGGAACGCAGATAATAACTATTAACCAATATTTTAAATATTTTTCTTTTCAACAATGCAATTGTTTTGATTTGTGATTTATGCATAAAATGTGGTGTTTGGTATGTGATGTGAGAATTACGAACAAATACTGCACAAATATAGCGTACAGAGCAAAAGTCCTGTACGCTATATTTGTGTGAAGAATATTTCAAAAAAGATTGATAAATGAGGGAAAATGATATATAATATACTCGTAACAAATTAAGTAATTGGAGGAATCAATATGCATTGTAAAAACATGAAAAAGCATGTTGGTACATTATGCGCATTAGCTATATGTGGTTCAATGTTGTTAACGGGATGTGGAACTGGTAAAAGTTCTACTGCGAAAAATGATGAACCTCGATATGAAGCGACATTTGATGTATCGACATCTGAAAAATTTGATATTTCGATAGATAAAGATAGTGGTTATGCTATGAAAGTCGATAAAGATTCATTTACTGTATATAATACTGATAAATCTGCGAAGACTTCTTTAGATGTGACAGGTGTATTTCTGGACAAGACTGTTATGAATCAGACACAGGCTGAATTCCATGAAGATAAATCTTATAAAGAGATTACAGTTGATGGTCAGACTGGATATTCTTTCGAAGCAAAAGATAAAAGCAAGGATGATATCAAAACATATGTACACGTGATTCCTTGTGATGGTAGTGATGCTACATATCTGGAATTGTTTTCTACAATTTCTGAAAAAGATTTGACTGCTGTTGAAAAGACATTACATGTCGAAACATCAAAGTAGCATCTTTGTATCACTTGAAAATGCAAATTTCATTTGGTATTATTTGTATGGAAATTTGTAATTTTTTGGAAAGGAGTTTGAAGGTTTCATATGAGTAGCTCACCTTTTAGAGATATTGTGACAGCTCGTAATCAGACTAAGGCAAAAGCAGAATCTTTAGAGTTTGATGATAATTATCTTGAAGAGAATCTTGAACCGAAGGAAAAGACTGCTTTGACTATGAATTATGATGAATTAGTCAATGTTGAAGTCGATGGTAAGTTGAAATATCCGTATTTACATCAATATACAAAACCTGTAAAAAGAGCTGAACGTGAAATTGTTGGTCGTGAAAAAGAAATGGAACGATTGATGGCTGCCATGATGCGTCCTGAATTGTGTAACGTTATTTTGCTGGCTGAAGCCGGTACAGGTAAGACGGCATTGGTTCAGGGAACCATGGTTAAAGATATAAATCGATTGTATGTGGAAGTAGACCTCTCACATATGATTGCTGATTTAAAAGACCCTAATCAGATGGGTGATAAATTAAAACAGCTTTTTGCAGAAACACAGGCTTTTAGAGAAGAAACAGAAGTAGAAGTTGTATTATTCATGGATGAGTTTCATCAGGTAGTACAATTGTCTGCCGCTGCTGTAGAAGCATTAAAGCCATTGCTGGCTGATTCTGGTACACGTGGTATTCGTGTTATTGCAGCAACAACATACATTGAGTTCCGTGAATATATTCAGCCTAACCAGCCATTGGTTGAACGTTTACAGCGTATCAATCTTGACCCACCTGGTAAGAAGACAACTGTTCAGATTTTGAAAGGTATGGCAAAGCGTTATGGCGTAGAGAATCAGTTTGTTGGAGATAGATTGTTTGAGCAGATTTATGATTTAACAAATCGGTATATTCCGGCAAACAGTCAGCCTCGTAAGTCAATCCTTGTGTTGGATTCAATGGTTGGTTGGCATAAGCTCACAAAAAGACGTATGGATTTACGTTTGTTAGCAGATGTTATTTATGAATCTGAAGGTATCAATATTGCGTTTAGAGTTGATGCCAGTAAGATTAAAGCAGAGTTGGATGAGCATGTATTTGCTCAGCAGTATGCAACTCGAATGATTGAGGAACGTCTTCAGGTCTGTGTAGCAGACTTGAATGATAAGACAAAACCCATGAGTAGCTTCTTATTCTCTGGAGCGACTGGTACTGGTAAAACAGAAGTATGTAAACAGCTTGCTCGTATTCTTTTTCAGGACGAACGTCGTTTAATTCGTTTTGATATGACTGAGTTTGCAAATCCAGAATCTCTTGATAGTTTTAGAAGTGAGCTTACAAATAGGGTTTGGGCAAGACCATATTCTATTATTCTTCTGGACGAAATTGAAAAGGCATGTGCCCCAGTAACTCGTTTACTGTTGCAGGTTCTTGATGATGGTCGTTTGATGGATGAAAACAATCGTGAAGTTCCATTTACAAATGCTTATATCATCATGACAACAAATGCTGGTTCTGAGGTTTATAAAGATATTGCACAATATGATTCATCTGATACAGGTGACGGTAGTTCACTTTTCAAGTATGAAAAGTTGATTCGTGAATCTATTGCCGGAACAACTGGCGATAATAGATTTCCACCTGAATTGTTAGGTCGTATTGACTGTATTGTACCATTCCAGCCATTGTCTACACAGACTCAGTTGAAGATTATTATGACGAAACTTCAGTCATTGATTGATATGGTTCGTGAAAAACATGGTGTGGAATTGAAGATTCCAACAGAAGTTGCTGAATATATCTGTTTTGACAGATTGACCACTGATTCTGATGCCGGTGGTGCTCGTGCTGCTATTGCTAAAATGCAACAGGAAGTGTATACAGGTGTATCTCGATTTATCAATGAACACCCTGATGAAAAATGCATTGGTGTACAAATCAATGGTACACAGGCTTGGAAGGATAAGAGTGTTCTTAACTCTGACGCATATATTTCAGTATATGCGATTCGTACCAATTCATAGTTCATGTTGTGAATTGTATGAAAAGTGTAATTTCCGTTGATAAATAAGAAGATTTCTGCTATACTTTGTTATAGCAGGACTTATGTTGGCTGGAAACAGTCAACATAACAATGTGTTATTTATGAGATTTTTTGGTCTCACAAATATATATAATGACTGAATTCATGTCGCCGTTGAGAAGCGACAGCGGCGATGGATGCTAGTTATTTACAAAAATACAAAGAAAGGAAGACTATCTAATGGGTTTATTTGGAAAAAAGAAAAACCAAGATGTTGGTGAAAATCCAGCTGTAGAGACAGAAAATCCATCACCTAAAAAGAAGGCTGCGAAAAACCGTAAGAAAGTCGGAATGTCTCAGGTTCTCAATGAATCGGTTCCAGCTACTGTGGAAGAAGAACTTAAAGAGAACAAGGTGTTCATCCATCATACAGCTGATGGCGATAAGTATGTTGGATTGTTGTTCAATGTAGCCGATATTGGTGGACTTGATAAGAAGTCTCGTAAGGTTGAGGCAAAAGGTTCATTAATTGAGGCAATAAATTCTGGCAATTTGAAAACAGTCATTACTCCTGCCTTGATGGAAAAAGAACAGCTCGTTTTCATTCCAGATGCAGAAACACTCACAAACATGTTGGAGTATAGTTTGTTGGAAACTAGCCCGAATACAGGTTCTGAGATTTCTTATGAACTTGTATATGTAAATGTGAATGCATTGGGAAATTCAATTGATATTGAACCAGTTGAACCAGCAATGGCTATGACATTCAAGGAGGTTTGTGATTTTGCAATTGATGATGAAGGAACTGTAGATTCGTTATTTGAAGATGATGAGGAAGAAGAAGTTGATTCTTTTGAAGATTCTTTTGGTGATGATGAAATTCCTGATTCAATTCCAGATGATGCAGGTGATTCTGTGGATAATATTGACGATATTCCTGATGTGTCAGATGATGATATTGATAATATCGATGATATAAGTGATAACGCAGGATTTGATGATGATATCGACAATATTGATGACATCGATAACATTGATGATGTTGACGGAACGGTTGATTCTTATGATGATTCTCCAGTGGGTTATTCGGATGATGGTGGTTATGACGCTTATGGTAATGAAGGTTATGACGAAACTCAGATGGACCAGGCTCCTGAAGAACAGGAGACAGAAGTTCCGAATGAATGGATGGACAGTGTTGTAACAAGACAGTTCTATTCTGATGATTTGGGACTTGAAATTACTACAGAACCTTTTGATGCTCAGTTCTTGCAGGGCAATGGTTTTGTTCCATTTGATGAGAACAGACCTGAAGGTTGGTTGAATGACCAGTTGAATGAAATGGCTCGTCAGGCAAATGCTGAAATGGAGAGAATGCATACGAGTAACTTGTTCTTGATGCGTGAACGTTATTTCAAGCTGATGTCAAAACATGCGGACCGTATTCAGAAAGATTTGGATATTCATGATGAACGTACACAGTATGGTAGAATTATGGAATCTCTTCGTAATGCAAGAGATACTGAATTTGCAAATGTAGATGCAAGAGTTGCTCGTAAGAAAGATGAACTTGATGCAGCGTTTAAGCGTAAATTGCAGGAAGTTGGTCAGGATGCAGCGCGTGCAGCACAGCATCAGTATCGTGATAGATATGGTAAACAGCATGATGATGAGATTTATCATCTTGAAGATACAATTAGAGCATCTATTGAAGATGATTATCATGACGCTGTACATGAAGTCAATGACCGTCGTAGAACTGAAGCGTCTAAGTTGTTAGACCTTGGTATTACAGAAGTTCTTGATGAAGTATCAGATTTGTATATGGCTGCATTATCGGAAGAAAATGTTCGATATAAAGAGCTGGAAGAAAATATGAAGGCTTTTGCTGATGATAACAGAAGAAATGATATTTCTCGTACAAATACATTGGCTGAAGAACTTCGTCAGAAACAGAAGGCAGATGTTGTACTTGCTGAACAGACTGAAAAGATTCGTAATCTTCAGGCTGGATTTGATGCTGAAAGACAGTCATTACAGGCTGAAATTGAAACAATTCGAAAAGACAATACGGCTCGTATTGCAGAAATTAAAGGTCATTCAGAAGAAATTGTTGCTCGTGAAAAAGAGCGTAATGAAGATTTGCAGAGACAGATTGATATTCTTCGTGACCAGAATGAAAAGATTTACGAGAAAGCAAAAGATGAATGTGCACATCAGCTTGCTGAAAAGCAGGGTGAAATTGCAGCACTTCACGATAGACTTGGCGAAGCTGCTGAGTTGCAGAAGAGACATAGTCGTATTGCTACATATTTGGTTGTTGCGATTGCAATTTGTACAATCGGTATTGGATATATCTTTGGTACATTTGTAAGTGTTAACAGAGATTTGAAGGTACAGCAGCAGACAATGACTCAGGAGTATAATAACACACAGAAGAATTCTTCTGATGCTTCTAGCAAAAAATAAATTACATTTCCGATTTGATTTTGATGAGGAAAATGTTTTAACTTTAGTATCAGAAAGGAGAGTAATTTGTTTTAATTGCTCTCCTTTTTGTTATATATAAATATTTTTATGAAAGGAGACGTGTGTATGGGATTATTTAATGTAAACCGTACAAACAGTGAAATCTTGGCGAGTAGACGTCCGAGTGAAACATTACAGAATCGTGATGTTTTTGAAACTCAGCAGATGGAACGAAGTACACTTGGTAAGCCTCAAACACCTACGAGTCGTATCGTATTGATTGTAATTGCAGGTGTATTGATTGCAATTCTGGCTTGGTTACTTGCATCTTTCTATCAGTTTGTTGTGGATGGTGGCTTGCGTGCTGGAATTTCTGGAAATTTCGCAAACCCGTCAGCATTTGGATTTAGTGATTATACAGGATTTACTTTTGGTAAGTTCTTGTTCACTGTTGGTGTTACTGGTGGTTCATGTGCAATTTTGTATGCTGTATTGATGCGAAATTTGGATGTACAGAATCGTTTACATGATGCAAAAGATATCAATCAGTATGAAAACGACCAGCATATCGCTTTGCCAGATGAATTGCAGAAGAAATTCGATTGGTTCCCAGATGTTGGTGCAACTTCGGATGTTCAGTTTTCGTCTATGATTTCACACATGGCGTTGTCTAATAAAGGTATCAAGTTAGTACCTGTAGCACAGCGTGCGAAATCAGATATTGTCGATGAGGATGGTGAAATCGTCTTATACAAAGGTGAAGTCTTGCGTGATGATGATGGAAATGTTTTGTATGACAAGGACCGCTTGATTGACACAAAGTTCATGGATGCTTTGTTTGATGCATCAGGATTGCCGAAAGGTAAAGGGTCTGATAATTTTCGTGTATTTTATGATGCAACGAAAATTCCGTACAATCCGGGAAACAAAGACCGTGATAAGTTAAAAGGTAGTAAGGAAAAACCGTTAAATACGGTTGCTGACTTAATTAATCGAGATTGGCAGTTACCTTATTACGAACCTCAGCGACCAGGAGGTGCATATTTGGTCGATACAGCTCCAGTTAATACCATGGTTCTCGCAATTACTCGTGCTGGTAAGGGTCAGACTGTGATTGAACCTACATTGGATATGTGGACACGTGAACGTCGTCCTAACAATATGGTTATTAATGACCCTAAGGGTGAATTGTTGGTTAAGTTTTATGTAAGAGCAACTGTACGAGGTTTTCAGATTGTGCAGTTTAACTTAATCAATGCTATGAAAACGGACATTTACAATCGTGCGTCACGTTTTGTAATGAAAAGTTACAACATTATTTAATGAACTGACAATATGATATGTGGAATGAGTTCTTTTGAATGAAACACATACACTAATACTCCGACTAGCAATACAAAAGCTATGTTGTATTGTTAGAAGCTCGGTGAAGTCGGCAGAAATTTATTTTATAAGTGATATGCCGGGTGTCTATAAATATTATATGGTGAGTATGCTGTTTAGCTGACGAACTTTTGAATTAAAAGCCTGTCCGTCTGTATTGTTACAGTTGTCACAGTGGTTGAGTAAGATGGGTTGTTATGAAAAACCACATTGGTTGTGACAAGGCTATAGAAAGCACCTAAGTAATGATGTTTAGATAATATTGTTGGAACGTGAGAAGCCATTTACGTGGATATAATAGCTTATAGATGATACGTTCTATTGGAAACCATAACAATAGTTAAAAATGGTGGCAGCGATGACATAGTAGTGATGAAGCATTTGTAATGAATGTGGAGCGAAGGTCATTAGTCAATATATGAATTGTCACTACTCACTTCATTGACTGTTTTTAGCGGTTATAGTATAATTATTTTGAGGTGATAATAGTGAAATTAAATACAACTGATTTTATAAATCTTGCCATGAAAATACATGGTGATAAATATGATTATTCGTTGGTGAATTATGTGAATAATAAAACGCCTGTTGATATTAAGTGTCCTGTACATGGTGTTTTTTTACAAACACCTACAAATCATTTATCTGGTAAAGGGTGTCCGTTTTGTGCAAACAATGTATGTTTAACAACTGATGATTTTGTGAAAAAGGCTGTTAGTATACATGGTAATAAATATGATTATTCAAAAGTTGATTATGTTGATAATCATACACCTGTTCACATTATATGTGCAAAACATGGTATGTTTAGTCAAATACCGTATGTTCATTTAGCTGGTTCAGGGTGTCCTTTGTGTGGAGAAGAACATCGTGTTATGAATAGAGATGCCAAATCTGTATATGAAAAGGCGAGAAATACGTGTTTGCTGAAATATGGTGTTGACAATCCTATGAAATCATTAGGGATTCGAAAAAAGCATTTAGATAGAGTTAATGATTCTGATGTAAAACGTGCACGAGATTTGACTAAACGTAAGAATGGGTCATTTAATACATCGTTGCCTGAGTACAGATTGTTTTGCTTGCTGAAATCGATTTTTTCTGAAGATGATATATTTCGCAATTACGAATGTGTACGTTATCCTTTTAAGTGTGATTTTTATATAAAATCACGTGATTTATTTATTGAATTGAATGCACATTGGACACATGGTGGTCATTGGTATACTGATGCTGATTTTGATTTGGTTGAAAGTTGGAAATTGAAATCTGATTTTTATAAGAATGCGGCTGAGACATTTTCGGTAAGAGACGTGAATAAGCGAAAAGCAGCATGCGATAATATGCTGAATTATTTAGTGTTTTGGAAAAGTGATTTATCAGATGTCAAACTTTGGATTTCAAAAGGTTGTCCTGATGGTCATGATTGGTTTAAGGAATATTCTTGGTTGTAAATTTATATATTGATGGAACGCCGTGTGCGGTGAAAGTCGCATGCACGGTGTGGACCGGGGGAAAAGACGGAGATTGCATCAAAGTTTTACCTATCGGTATCGTTATGTTTAGCAGCGGATGCAGCACGAGAAGGTGACTTTACAAAAGCTGCTTTGTATGTTGAAAATATTGCGGATGTCTTCTTCCCGTTAGATGGCGGAGATGACCCTGTGTGGCCTAACGCTGCGAACAATGCGTTTAAGCGTGCCGCATATGGTCTTATTGATTACTATCTTGAAGAAGAAAAGGAACTTCGTCAGTATGCTGAAAAGCATCACATGGATGAAAAAGTACTTGCAACAAAGATTGATAATATGTGGGGTAAAGTAACACTTTACAATACATATCAGTTGTTCGTACAGTTGACATCTAAGAAACTGAAGAATCCGGCAGTGGAATTTACAAAACAGGCGAAAGCTGGTAAATTTGATAATCTGTCAGATGAGGAATATCAGGAAAGACTTGACGAAGTAGAAGTACAGTCTAAACTTTGGGAAGATAAACCTGAAACGGACTTGTTGACATTGTACTTCAATGCAACGGCAGAAATGCCAATGAACTCAATGCGCCGATTAGTATCAAATGCAAACAATGCATTAAGGAGTATGAGTGGTGCAGAAAAGATGATGAGTTCAGTATATGGAATTGCAATTACTGCGATGGTATGACTTGTTCTATATTGAAAAGATATAGCTGCGTGTGGTAGGAGACCGCAGAACTGATTGTTTGACAACTGGAATGATTGAGTAACGTCTTGAAACAGTTGCACTAATCTCCGACATGCATTTTGTATATCATGTATATAATGTATTTTATGTATGCAATATGTGTGAAGTTCGGTAAAGTCGGCAGAAATTCTGTTAACAGAATGATATGCCGGGTGTCAATCATATATGATGAGAATGTTGTAAACGGACGAACCTTTGACTGAAGAAATGACGATGTTGTGGTTGAGTAAGAATCGTCGCTATGAAAGACCATGATATATTACAGGTATATGAGAACACGTTATTTTATAAAAGGCATCTAAGTATGGTTTATGATAGAACAATCGGAACATGGAAAGGTACAGGACAATGGTAGGACATTGGTCTGGTCGAAGACTTATAAGCCAGTCTGCCTGTATTGAAAAGTAGTGTTCGAAGCGATGATGATTCTTGTAATGAGAATAGGAGTGATGGACACAAGTCAATTTAATACTGTTCATGATATCACCACTGAATGTAGGAATTCAGTGGTGTTTTTTCTTGACATTTATGTATATCTATGATATATTATGTATAGATAGAAATAGGAGGTATTTTTGATATGACTATTAAGGAATTAAGAATGAATTTAGGAATGACACAGAAGGAGTTTTCACAGCATTTTGATATTCCATTACAGAATGTACAGCATTGGGAACAGGGGTTTCGTAATCCGCCGGAATACGTGTTGAAACTCGTAAATAGACTTGCTCGTTTGGAATTTCCAAATATTCTGGTGAGTGATGATTGAAAGGATGATGTACTGTGGCAAGAAGAAAAGAGATAGATGTTGCTAAATTGTTGAATTACTGGAATGATGGTTTGACCATACAGGAAATTGCAGATAATTTTCAATGCAATGGGTCTGTAATTCGTAGAGTTTTAAAGGAAAATGACATTGATTGTAGTCGCAGTGCTATGATGAAACGTCATTATAACAATCGTGATTTTTCATGGGATGATGTCAAATGTGATTTGGATTCAGGAATGCAAGTACAAGATGTGATTGCAAAATATCATACATCGAGTGTGTACATTCACAGATTGATGTATGAAAATGCTTATGTATTTTGTCGTAAAGATATGTCACTTCAGTCAGAGGATTATAAAAATCGTTTGATAGAGTTACGGAAAACACATACTGTTCAAGAGATTGCTGATATGTTTGGTAAGTCTGAAAAGACAATATCAAGACATCTAAAGAATTTCGGGTTAACAAAACCTGCTGATAGGACTGATATTAAAGATGAAGATATTTTGAATGACTGGAGCAATCATATGTCAATTATTGAGATTGCAAGAAAGTATGATTGTTCACATGATACAATTACAAAAAGACTTGCTAAGTATGATATATCGTGTGATAGAAAGTCGGGCATTGAACGACATTTCGAACGTATTCATGGTCAGGATTGGGATGCCATTAAACGAGAATTGGATAATTGTGTTCCTGTCAGCATCGTAGCTCAGCGTTATAACATGCGATATGAAGCTGTTTATCGTTTGATGGAATTGAATGATTATCAGTATGATGGTTTTACAAATGTTGATATGAGTAAATTAGATTTTCGAATTAGTCAACATTTAGACGATGAATGTTATTTGACTGCAATCAAAGAGTACTATCAGGAATTTGGAAATGCTCCTGTTATCTATACGTTGTCTCGAAAGCTGAATTTATCTATGAAAGAGATGCGAGAGATTGCTGCCAAATATGATTTGTTTGAATTTTTAGGTACAGAAGGTCCATCTGTGAAAGTTATGCGTGTGACACGTGATTTAACTAAATTGGGGATTCGTTATGAATTAAATAACCGAACTATTTTAAATGATAATGGGGTATTCAAAGAAATTGATATTTATTTGCCTGATTATCATATCGGTATTGAAATAAATCCAACATGGACACATAGTGTGGACACTTTACCATATGGACAGGCTGATAAGAATTATCATCAGAATAAGTCATTGCTTGCAATCCAGGCGGGTGTTGGATTGATACATCTGTATGATACTGATTTTATGGATGAATCTCGATATCAGGTATTTTTACAACAGATGAAATCGTTGACATGTCACAAGATTAGAATTGGTGCCAGAAAATGTGTCATCAGAGTTATTAGTCGAAAATTATGCAATATTTTCTTAAATAAATATCATTTTCAAGGTGGTGAAAATGCAAGTTTCATCCAATATGGCATGTTTTATGGAAGTAAGTTGATTGGTGTATTTACATTAGGTAAATCTCGATATACAGATGATGAGTTTGAAATCATTCGTTATTGTATGAATCCATTTTATATTGTATATGGTTGTTTTGATAAATTTTTACATCAAGTTTGCTTAGATATTGGCAGACCGTGTGACATTGTATCATATATGGATTTGAATAAGCGATTGACCGCTTCAAATGTCTATGAGCGACATAACTTTGTATATGAAAAGACAACTGTGCCTGATTACGTCTGGATTAAGCAGTCAGGTATGGATTGTAAATCTCGATACTCTGTAACAAAGGCAAAGCTTGTTGCTGAAGGTTTTGATGCTAACATGACAGAGGTTGAAATTATGAAGTCGAGATTTTATTGTAGAGTTTATGGGGCTGGCTCTAAGAGATATAAATATCATTTTGATTGTTAATATTCCTTTGTATTATGACCATGCTTTGTTATATCTAAGCTAGATATAATAGATTAGATGGAGGTGTATTTTATGTAAAAGAAAAATGCACAGTTAAATGGTGTGGTCATGAGACGAGGTGCTCTGCCTGATAAGCTGGCTAGTATGCGTTATTATGATAAAACATGGGTGAAATATTCGTTGACGGTGCCACAGGAAAATCTAAGAACAAATCCTGATGGTTCACCTGAATTATCAAAGTACGGTGGATTGATGGTCGAGGTGCCCGTAAAGAATCGACAGTCTGATAAGCTGTTTTTCCCGCCGGAAAAGCATTTAAAAGAGTTTGAGATGGATGGCTTTGTACAGTTGCAGGGATTTATGAAATACGGCAGTGTTAATCATCAGACATTTATGGCTATTGATGCAAACAAGCTGCAGAAGAGATGCAATGCAAAACAGCACAGTATCGAAGTGCAAGAATTGTATAGCAAGTCATAGTCGACCTATTCTGAACCGGTTTTTGGTATGGATGGCATATGTCTGTACCTCCTTGGAATTGTATATGTTCCGGTGTCCTTTGTGTGGGAACATTACTGGTCACAGATTTTACAGCATGAACGAAGGGAAAAAGTATTTTGATGATAATTATGGCGAAGTCAGCTGTCAGTATTGTGACCAATATTTTGTTCCAAGGATTGACAACAGTACTATAAGTGGTATTACTGATGTAGTTCGTTATTATGAAAAATTGTAATTGAAATATCTACATTTTTGTAGATATTTCTTTATTTGTGTGATATAATAGTCATATAAAATAAACGAGGTGGACAGGATGGACAAATTGCATGGTGGCATTGTTTTGCCAAAGAAGTTGACAGGTACATCTGCAAATATAAATAAAATCGTAAAGTATTATCAGTTTCCGGTGTTTTATGAACGGGAACTTGCATTGTGGGATGAAAATCCAATGTATGACGGTGTACCGTTACGTATATTTTTATATCATAATCGTTTGAAATATCTTGGTAAGAATCCAAAGCAACTTTCTGATTTGGAGATTATGCGAGGTTTTAAGATTGCTGGTATTTTGAGAGGATATACCGTGTTTAATACCAAAGGTATGTCAGATGTTCTTGAAAAATATGATGTGAAATCAGTTTATGACCCATGTGCAGGATGGGGTGAAAGATTGCTTTGTTGCTTTTATCATGATGTGAAATATCATGGAATTGATGTCAATGAAAAGTTACTTGATGGTTATGCGGATATGATTCTTGATTATCAGGCACAGGATACCTGTATGGTATATTGTGGTGATTCATCCAATGTTGATGTAAGTGATGTAGATGCTGATATGGTATTTACTTGTCCACCATACTATAATATTGAGATTTATTCTCCATACGGTGCTGAAAATATGGATTATCCATCATTTTTAGAATGGTGGGATAAAGTTGTCAAATGCAGTCTGGCAACAAATCCGCGATGGTTTGCGTTTCAGATTAATCAGAAATATAAGCAGGATATGCTGAATATTGTTTTGAATAATGGTTTTGTTCTGGAAGAAGAGATTGCTTTGAAAAAGCAGAGTTCTCATTTTACAAGAAAACCAGGTGCAAATCGAAAATCAGAGTATGAGAGTGTACTTGTATGTAAGAGGGTGTAGATATGGGTGCTAGAAAAACAACAGAACAGTTTATTAGAGAAGCGAAATCTGTGCATGGTGACCGATATGACTATTCTCATGTAAAATATGTTGCTAGTAATAAAAATGTGGAAATTATTTGTCCAAAACACGGTGCATTTTTTCAGTCACCTAATGCACATTTGCGTGGACAGAACTGTCCAAAGTGTAGTGACAGGCAGCAACTTGGAAAAGAGACGTTCATAGAACGAGCACGAAAAGTTCACGGTGATAGGTATGATTATTCAAAGGTTGAATATGTGAATAACAAAACGAAAGTAAAAATCATCTGTCCTGTTCACGGGGAGTTTTTACAGGACCCTCATAACCATTTAAAAGGAAAAGGGTGTCCGAAATGTGCGAAGAATGCAAAAATGACACAGGCAGAATATATTGAGCGGGCAAGAATGATACATAATGATAAATACGATTATTCATTAGTTCACTATACAAAGAATGCAGATAAAATTAAGATTATCTGCCCTGACCATGGTGTTTTTGAGCAGGAGGCGAACTCTCATCTGATGGGCATCGGTTGTCCGTATTGCGGGCGTGAACAGGCAAAAGTCACTATGCGGGATACTATGAGTCGAATTTATGGTGCACCTTGCTATTTCAAAAGTGATGCATACAGGTCTCATCTGGATGAATATGTTGAAAGAGGTATTCAGACAAAATTGGCGAATGGAAATGTCAACACATCAAAACCTGAGGAATTGATGTATGAAAGACTTGTTGACAGGTTTGGTGCACAGGATATTGTTAGACAATATAAATCAGACGAATATCCGTTTCTTTGTGATTTTTATATTAAATCATGTGATTTGCGCATTGAGCTGAATGCTCATTGGTATGACAGCACAAAGGATTTTGATGAACTGCTGGAATGGGTTCGTAAATCGAAGAGTTCAGATTATTATAGGTTTGCAATCCAGACATGGACGGTTCGAGATGTGAAGAAGCGAATTATGGCGGCGCTGAATCATTTGAATTATCTTGTGTTTTGGGATACAAAATTACGAGATTTCGATGTGTGGATGTCGTTAGACTGTCCATTGGGAAATGATGCTGTAAATCAGTATAGCTGGTTGTCATTGTTAGAAGTGAAGTGATTGACTTCACTTCTTTTTTATTTGATAAATCAGCGTTTTTATGGTATGATAGATGACATGGAGGTGGTTGAAATGATTTAGAGAATCATTGATAACCAGTTTGTAAATCACACATTTGTGATAGTTCTTTGTGTAGAATAAGGGTTTGTTGATATGCAATTCCAATAGAAAACATGAACAGTGATTTTATTGATGGAACGCCGTGTGCGGTGAAAGTCGCATGCCCGGT
>ERZ780223.1606-NODE-1606-length-21838-cov-12.144287_pt1 | contig 21838 bp, 18 predicted proteins | sample MGYA00511016_ERZ780223 | MGnify/ENA primary metagenome ERZ780223 (study PRJEB29588, sample SAMEA2159032) | human gut metagenome | biome: human gut; feature: human-associated habitat; material: faeces | place: Denmark | collected 2008/2010 ... | reverse complement strand
AATCTATGATATTTTTATTTCACCTTCTTTCAATGATTAGAACTATTACTTAAAATCAAGTAAAAGATTATGGATTGGTTTTCTTAGCTGTATTTATTATAATACTTGCACAAGTATAATTCGATAAGCAAACTATACAAACTTGTGCAAGTATATTTGTTTAAATCATATACTTGATTAAGTATATACAAGTGTGATATACTATTTATAATGGAAAAGTGTATATTTTTGAATATTTGCTAAAGATAGGAAGTAATACTAATGGAAGAAAAAAAGAGTAAGGCAAGTACAAGAGCGAAAAATAAATATAATGCAAAGGCTTATGACCGTATAAATATAGCTATTAAAAAAGGCTCTAAAGCAAAAATTCAAGCCCACGCTGCAAGCAAAGGTGAAAGCTTAAACGGCTTTATCAAGAGAGCCATAGATGAAACTATAAGCCGAGATAAAGAAATGATAGGAAAGTAAGAAATAAAATAAATGAAAGTGGGGTAAACAGTATGCAGGCAAAGGATATTAAATACACAATAAAAGATTTTTACGCACTTCCCGAAGGAACTTGTGTAGAACTGATTGAAGGTGTTATCTACGATATGTCGCTGTCACCACTTAGAATACATCAAAAAATATCAATGGAATTGTCAGCTACAATATTCAACTATATCAAAAAAAAACAAAGGAAAATGCGAAGTATATACCGCTCCTTTTGATGTAAAGCTATCTGAAAGTACCGTTGTTATTCCTGATATATCCGTAATATGTGATTCAAGTAAACTAACCGATAAAGGCTGTTCTGGTGCTCCTGATTGGATAATTGAAATTGTTTCAAGTAATGCTATACACGATTATTTATTAAAGCTAAACCTTTATCAAGCTTATGGTGTGCGTGAATACTGGATAGTAGACCCTAAAAAGCAGAGTGTAACAGTTTACCACTTTGATGAAGATTTTGATATGGAAAAGTATGATTTTACCGAAATAATCCCCGTTTGGATTTATAAAGATAAAGCTACACCACTTGAAATAAATATATCCGAGTTACTTTAAAAGCAATAAACATATTGACAAATGAATGAGGTGTTAATTATGTTAGATTTTTTACTTGGGCTTATTATAGGAAGAAGCAATCCTAATCAATGTTTTACCGATAAAAAATATAATAAATATTTGGAAAATCAAAGACGAATTAAAGAGGAAGCTTTTAGACAGCGTGAAGAAAAAGAGCGAAAAGAAAGAGAAGAAAGACTTAAAAAAACTTGTTCGGTATCTCCTTTTTATCGTGATGAAAATATATATAATATTATTAGAGGATTGACTCTTAACCAGAGAGATTTTGATAAATTTGAAAGTCGAATTAAAAAAGGCTATGGATATATGTTTTTTATTGAGGTTGGAGAAATTAGTGAAACTGGATATATTTACCCACTGGAAAAAGTTTTCAAGAACCGCTCACTTGACAAAACCGTAGCAAAATTTATTGAATTATGTAATAGCGATGAACATCATTATCGAGTTGCAATAGAGTTTGGATTAGGCAATGAAACAATCGTCACTACAAGAGTTATGTCTTGGTGTGAACGCGATAGAGAAGTAGTATATAACACTACCCCACTTTTTTCTATATCTTTTTGGAAAGATTTTAATGAAAGAAAAAGAAAGTTAGAGGAAAAAACATCGAAAGAAGGAAATAAAAATGATGAATTTAATTGATAATTATAAGATGAATAATATGAATTTAGCAATATAGTTTGTATACCAAATAATAAATTTTATAAACAATTTATCATTGGGAGCGGAATTATACCGCTCTCATTTTTTGTTTATAAACATTAAATTTCTACTTAAAAAATAGCTTTTAACTCTCAATTCAAACTCATAAATTTTTTCGCATGCAATGGAAATATTAAACTTAAAAAGAAATACATTTTATAATCTGGTTAAAAAGTATGAAAACAAGTTGCAATAACTATAAGGTATGGCTTTATGCTGTACCTATTTACATTTTAAAGATAGATATTGCTTAATAGTGTAATATTAAGTAGTTCATCTACACATCACACTTTAATTTTTTAAGATACAATCATGATTAAAGGCTTTCTTGGACTTGGGTGTCAAATAGGTGTCAAAATTAAAATTCTTAGAACTTAAAGTGCTTATAAATGGCTTGGTTATGCGGTTTTTATGGATTTGATTTGTTAAAAAATTAGTTTTCGGTATAATTTCAATAAAATTTGTCAAATTTTATTGAAAATTATTTTTAGTTAATAATTGCTATACTTATGAGATGAATTTGTGAATATATGAATTTGAAATTTAATGAAAATATTGGCTATATTATGAGATAATTTAAATATAAAAAATACTAATTATATCGGAAAAATTTATAAATTAAAGGTTTTTAAAATTGAAGAAAAATTTCTGACATTTTCTTAATTATAAGCTTTATAATTCGACAAAAATGTATTATAATAGACTTGATTAGGCGGTTGAAAAATTTCGCTATAAGAATTATATAATTTAGTAAGATTTTCCCAAAAATAATAAATTGAAATGGAGGAATTTGAAATGTCAAAAAATAAAATTAAAGTAAAAGTTTGTGGCACAGAGTTTAATATTTTAAGTGAAGATAATGAGGAATATACCCAGAAGATTGCTTCTGTTGTAGATAGAAAAATGAAACAAACATTGGAAACAAATCCGAGAGTGTCAATTTCTAATATTGCTATTTTAACAGCATTAGAGTTTTGCGACCTCTCTAAAAAGCTTGCTGACCAAACAGAAAATATGAAAAATCAACTCAATGAATATCTTGAGGAGTCACAAAAGGCTCGTGAAGAGGCTGATGATGCCCGAAAAGAAACAGAAAAGCTTCGCTCGGAAATTGAAACTTTAAGACAGCGTTTGGCTGATAAGGATTCTAAAAAATCGCACGAAACATCAGAACCACTTTCCGCTCCTGTAAGGCGTTCATCTCGCCGAGGAAAAAGACTTATAACAACAGAAAGCCGAGAGGAAGCCGCAGAGGATATTATGAGCTTCTTTGGCAATTCTGCTGACGATACAGCAGAAAATTCCTCAGATGATAATGCTTAAAACAGAGCTTCTTGCTCCCGCTGGAAGTCTTGAGGTTATATATCCTGCTGTAAGAATGGGAGCAAATGCGGTTTATCTTGGAGCGGATATTTTTAGTGCAAGAGGTAATGCTGGAAACTTCAACCGTGAACAGCTGCTTGAGGCAGTAAAGTATTGTCACGCAAGAAATGTTGCAGTTCATCTTGCTTGCAATACACTTATTCATGATGATGAAATGGAATCAGCTCTGAACCTTATAAAATATGCCTGCGAAATAGGCATTGACGCTATAATTATTCAGGATATAGGATTGGTTTCACTTATAAGAAAAGCTGCACCGAATATGACTCTCCACGCCTCAACACAGATGTCTGTACATACCGCAGAGGCGGCAAAAATGCTCTATGATATGGGTTTTGAGCGTGTTGTTCTTGCAAGAGAATTATCTAAGACTGAGATTAAAGAAATTGCTGATAAACTGAAAAGTATGAATTGCCCGATAGAGTTAGAAGTTTTTGTTCATGGTGCGTTATGTATGAGCGTTTCAGGGCAATGCTATATGAGTGCGATGTTGGGTGGCAGAAGTGGAAATCGTGGTTTGTGTGCACAACCATGCCGACTTCCTTTTAATGCAGGTGGCAACGGTCACGATTTAAGCCTGAAAGACCTTTCTTTGATAAGCAATCTTAGAGAACTTCACGAAATTGGTGTTGCTTCATTTAAGATTGAGGGTAGAATGAAGCGTCCTGAATATGTTGCGGCGGCGGTATCGGCTTGCAGACAAAGCTTAGACAAAGGCTTTGTTGATGAAGAAATTCTTGAAAGACTTCGCGCTGTATTTTCTCGTTCAGGCTTTACTGACGGTTATTATACCGAAAAGCTTGGTCCGGATATGTTTGGAACACGCTCTAAAGATGATGTGACTTCTGCTACAAATAAATTGCTTACACAAATTCGTACAAGCTACAAAGACGAAATGCCACTTGTGCCTGTTTCGTTTAAGCTTGAAGTTAAAAACAGCAAACCAGCAAAGCTTATTGTATGCGATAATGACGGAAACTCTGCTGAGACAGTGGGTGATATTCCAGAAACAGCAATAAATACTCCGCTTTCAGCTGAACGCTGTGAGGGCTATTTGAATAAAACGGGCGGTACACCGTTCTATATTGATAAGATAGAATGTATAATAGATAGTGACTTGACTTTGTCAGCAAAATCTATTAACGCTATGCGTAGAGATACGCTGCAAGCTTTGCTTTCAATTCGTGAGAAAGTTAATCCGATTGCATTTGAAATGCCGAATCTTCCAAAGTCAGCTACACATAATACAAAGGGTATGGGTTTTCGTGCAAAATTCCGCAATGGAAATATTCCCGATGCATTTCTCGATTGTGAACTTATTTATGTTCCAATGTTTCTTGCGGATAGCGAAATAATTTCTCTTATGGATAGAGGCTTTGCTATTGCGGCTGAGATTCCGAGAGCAATGTTTGGCAGAGAAGATGAAATAGAAAATCGCTTGAAAGATTTGCAGAAACTTGGTGTTTATGAGGTTCTGACATCGAATCTCGGGGCAGTTGCTCTTGCTAAAAAATTGGGAATGGATATTCACGGTGGTTTTGGCTTGAATCTTGCGAATACTGCCGCACTTGAATGGGCAGAATCCTTTGGTATGCTTGATGTGGAGGTTTCATTTGAATTAACTCTTGCACAAATAGCAAAGCTTGGCGGAAATATTCCAAGAGGAATAATTTCATATGGCAGACTTCCGCTTATGCTTACAAGAAATTGCCCTGCGAAGAATGACGGAAAAGGTTGTAAAAATTGCAAAACTCCGCCGATAATCCGTGACCGTAAAGGAAAGGAATTTCCGATAATCTGCGATAAGAAAAGCTGTGAAATTCTGAATTGCGTTCCGCTTATACTTTCAGACAGACAAAGCGAAATAAAGAATGTTGACTTTGAGATTCTGCATTTTAATGTTGAAAACTCTGTTGAAAGCAGTGGAAAGTTTAAGGATTATGTTGAAAAAAATGCCCCTAAAGCAGAATTTACCAGAGGTTTGTATTATAGGGGTTTAAGTTGAAAACTTTTTGAAATGAAATTAAATGATTTGGAGAAATAAAAATGAGCTATACTGTTAAAGTGAAAAAGTTAAAAGAAAATGCTGTTGTGCCTAAGCGTGCAACAATCGGTTCAGCAGGAGCCGACCTTTATGCTTGCATTGATGAGCCTGTGACCATTGAGCCAGGCAGTCTTGCAATGATTCCTACCGGACTTGCAATAGAGCTTGAAAGCTCAGATTGTGCAGCATTTCTTTTTGCGAGAAGTGGTCTTGGTGTAAAGCATGGAATAACACTCTCAAACGGTGTCGGTGTGGTTGATAGCGATTATCGTGGAGAGGTTTGCGTTGGACTTTGCAATGTTTCAAACGAAAGCTACACTATTTCCGCAGGCGAACGCATAGCACAGATGGTAATTATGCCTGTAAAGCCAGCTGAATTTGTTGTAGCTGATGAACTTTCCGATACATCAAGAGGTGAAGGCGGTTTCGGCTCAACAGGAAAGCATTGAGAAAAGTTAAAAGTTTCGCTCGAGCCTTTTCAAAGGCTCGCAGTTTCCAAAGGCAGAGCCTTTGGTCGCTCTCCGCAGAGAGCGAAATACTTTATACTTCCTAAACCGCAGGAGGGTAGAAAAACATTCCAGTGGAATGTTTTTCGTAGGGAACCCTCGGAGGGGGTTCCCTGAAAGTTAAATATTTAAAAATTTGTCTAACAGCTTTATTACTATAAAAAAGGAATGATTTTTATGTCATATATTTTATGCGAAAAGGTTCGTTCACTTGAACCTTATGAGCCTGTAAGTGGTACATATAATATTCGCCTTGACGCAAATGAATCTTGCTATCAGCTTCCTGAATCATTAAAAGCTGATATTCAAAAAGCTATTGAAAATGTTCAGTTTAACCGCTATCCTGACCCAACAGCCACTGAACTTATAAAAGCTTTCTCAAATTATTATAAGCTTTCTCCGAAAACAGTTACTGCTGGAAATGGTTCTGATGAATTAATTTCTCTTATCATTTATACAATGATTGAAGATGGCGGAACTGTTTTGACAGTAAGTCCTGATTTTTCAATGTATGGCTTTTATGCCACTACAGGCGGTCATAGAGTTGTTATAGCAGACAAGAATGATGACTTAACATTTAATGTTGATGAGGTTATCAAAAAGGCTAATGAAGAAAATGCCGCTTTGATTATTTTCTCAAATCCTTGCAATCCAACAGGCTCGGGTGCATCTAAGGAAGAAATGCGAAAGCTTATTACAAGCGTTAATTCTATGGTTGTGCTTGATGAAGCATATATGGATTTCTGGAATGAATCTCTTTTAGATGAGGTTGAAAAGTATGATAATCTTATCATTTTAAAGACAGCATCTAAGGCAGTTGGTTCGGCTGCATTGCGTTTAGGCTTTGCAATAGCTAATGAAACTATTACAAAAGCACTTAGAAGTGTTAAAGCACCGTACAATGTGAACTCAATTTCGCAAGCAATCGGTACAATTATATATAAAAATACAGAAATTTTGGAAAATTCTCGTAAAAGCCTTATATTTTTAACAAAATCACTGTATAATGGAATTATGGCATTGAAAGAGAAATATTCTGTGCCAATGACTGTTTATCCGACTTGCACTAATTTCGTATATATTAAGACTGATTTATCAAAAGAGATTACAGACTTCCTTGCTGAAAATAGTATAGCTATTCGTTTATTCAAGGATGGTTATATCAGAATTTCAACAGGTACAGAGCAAGAAAATAAAATCGTTCTTGAGGTTCTCGAAAAGTTTTTTGCGAAGTTAGGCTAAATCGGAAAACCGACAGCAGAGGAGGTTGCTTAAAATGAGAAGTGCAAAGCTCGAAAGAGTTACAAAGGAAACGAATGTTTCAGTTTCGCTCAACCTTGACGGCGGAGATGTAAAGATTGATACTGGAATAGGTTTTTTCGACCATATGCTCACGGCATTCGGCGTTCATGGCGGTTTTGGTCTTGAGGTTAAAACAAAGGGCGACCTTGAGGTTGACTGTCACCATACTATTGAAGATACTGCAATTGTGCTTGGAAAGGTACTCGGAGAGGCTCTCGGAGATAAGTCGGGTATTGCAAGATATGGTTCATTCTATATTCCGATGGACGAATCACTTGCTTTTTGTTCGCTTGATATAAGTGGCAGACCGTTCCTCGTTTTTGACGCTGAATTTAAAGAGGAGAGAATAGGCGGTTATGATTCATGTATGACAGAGGAATTTATGAGAGCCTTGGCTTTTAACGCAGGAATCACACTTCATATTAAGCTTTTGTATGGCACAAATTCACATCATGCAACAGAGGGCATTTATAAGGCTGTTGCACACGCCCTTGCTGTGGCTGTGAAAGAAACAGGCAAGGGAACTCTTTCGACAAAGGGTGTTCTTTGATAAAAATGTATTTCCTTGATTATGAAAGGATTGATTTTAGATGATTATTTTACCTGCTATTGATATTAAAGACGGTGCTTGTGTCCGTCTATATAAGGGTGATTTTTCTACCGTTCATAAGGTCGCTGAAAACGCAGTTGATACTGCAAAAAGCTTTGCTGAGCAGGGGGCAAAATGGCTCCATATGGTAGACCTTGACGGTGCTAAGGACGGCGAAAGAAAAAACTCTAAAGTTATACTTGATGTTCGCAAAAATACTTCACTTCATATAGAAGTCGGTGGCGGTATTCGTGATATGGCTTCTATCGAATATTATCTCAGTCAGGGTATAGACAGAGTTATTCTTGGTTCTGCGGCTGTCAAAAATCCAGAGCTTGTAAAAGAAGCTATAAAGGAATACGGCGTAAAGATTGCCGTAGGGATTGACGCACTCAACGGAATGGTTTCTGCTGAGGGTTGGACTGATACATCAGAAATCAGCTTTACAGAGCTTGCAAAGCGTATGGAGCAAATCGGCGTAAGCTATATTATTTTCACTGATATTTCTAAGGACGGTATGCTTTCAGGTCCTAATCTTAATCAGCTTGATGAGCTTAAAGCGGCTGTTTCGTGCAGAATCATTGCTTCTGGCGGTGTTGCTAACCTCAAGGATATTATCAATCTTACTGACCTTGATGTTTATGGTGCAATCTGCGGAAAGTCCATTTATTCGGGAAGTCTTGATTTAAGAGCGGCTGTTGAAATTGCCAATGCTGCCGAAAACAAAGGAAAGGGTGCAAGCTATGACTATCAGCAATCTTGATTTTATAGATGATTATTTTCAGAAATCTGAGCTTATTCCTGCGATAATTCAGGAAAAAGATACAGGCGAGGTTCTTATGCTTGCATATATGAATCGTGAATCTATGCGTAAGACCTTTGAAACAGGCTATACATGGTTTTATAGCCGTTCAAGACAAGAACTTTGGAATAAGGGTGCAACTTCTGGACATCTTCAGAGGGTTATCTCTATCAAGGGCGACTGCGACAAGGATACATTGCTTGTAACTGTTGAACAAACTGGAGCGGCTTGTCATACGGGAAGTCATAGCTGTTTCTTTAGAGATTTGCTATAAAAAGTTTTTTGTGGGTTTTAAGCCCTTAAAAATATAATGAGAGGTATGATTAAAATGACAAATGATACATTAAAGGAACTTTACGAAACAATTCTTGATAGAAAGTCTAATAAGCAAGAGGGTTCTTATACTTGCTATCTTTTTGATAAGGGCTTAGATAAGATTCTTAAAAAGGTTGGCGAAGAATGCAGTGAAACAATTATTGCTGCAAAGAATGGCGACAATTCTGAAACAGTTCTCGAAATTTCAGACCTTATCTATCACCTTTTCGTTATGATGGTTGACCAGGGAATCGCTGTTGAAGATGTTATGGCAGAGCTTGATAAGAGAAGCAAGAAAACAGGCAATCTCAAGCAATTTCATCAGGTAGATAAGAACACTTGATTTTGTGAGGATTAAGAACTGAGGTTTATTTATGAAAAGAGCTATAAGAAATTTTATTATTGAACTTATATGCTATGTTGTTGTTTTGGCAATTCTTGTAGTTGTAGTTGGATTACTGCTCGGCTGGTCGTTAGAAATGATAATAACTCAGGTAATAACCTTTAGCTTTGGCTGGGCTGTTGTAAAAATTATAGCAATTCTTCTTGAAATGAGAGATAGAAAAGAAGATAAAGAAAAAGCCAAAAACAAGAAAAGAAAATAATTTGATTTTAGCGACACGCAGGATTATTTCTTGCGTGTTTCTAAATATGGGGGTTTTTATGGATATAATAAATGCAAAAATTTTCACAATGAATGATAAAGATACTATCATAGAAAATGGCTACATAAAAATTAAAGATGGAAAAATTTTTGAAGTAGGGGATATGCTGAGTTATGCTCAAAGTGGTGATGAACTTATAGATGCTGATGGTGCAAGTGCTTATCCAGGTTTTATAGACGGACATACACACTTAGGTATGTTTGAGGACGGACTTTGCTTTGAGGGTGATGACGGAAACGAATCAACAGACCCGATTACACCACAGCTTCGTGCGATTGACGCTATAAATCCATTTGACCGTGGCTTTGAGGAGGCTTTAGAGGGTGGAATAACAACCGTTCTGACAGGACCAGGAAGTGCAAATCCGATTGCGGGAGAATTTGCCGCAATCAAAACCTATGGCAAGCGTATCGACAAAATGATTGTATCTGCTCCAGCGGCTATGAAATTTGCCCTTGGAGAAAATCCTAAGAGTGTTTATAATGATAAAAGTCAGATGCCAGTTACAAGAATGGCTACTGCGGCACTTATCCGAGAAACCTTATACAAGGCTAAACGCTATATGGAAGATAAGGCAAAGGCACAGAACGATGATGAGCTTGACGAGCCAGAATATGATGCAAAATGCGAGGCTTTGATTCCACTTTTAGAGAGAAAAATTCCTGCACATTTCCACGCACATAGGGCAGATGATATTTTTACAGCTATACGCATTGCCAAGGAATTTAATCTTGATTTAGTATTAGTTCACGCAACAGAGGGATATATGATTCTTGATGAGCTTAAAGAGGAAAATATTCCAGTTCTTGCAGGTCCTTATATGACGGATAGAAGTAAGCCTGAGCTGAAAAATCTTAGCAGAGCGGCAACTGGAATAATGAGCAACAATGGCATTAAGACTGCTATTATTACTGACCACCCAGAAACACCGATTCAATTTTTGCCATTGACAGCGGCTGTTGCAGTTCGTGAGGGTATGGACGAATATGACGCTATTCGTGCAATTACATCAACTGCTGCAAAGATTTGTAAGATATATAACAGAGTAGGTTCAATAGAAATCGGAAAAGATGCTGATATTGTACTCTTTAACGATTCTCCACTTGATGTTATGAAAAAGCCAAAGGCTGTTATAGCAGGAGGCAAGTTCATAAATTCATAATTTATGATAAATTTAATAACTTTCTGATAATTTTTAAAAAAATGCTTTATTTTTTTTGTTTATTGTGATATAATCATCTTAGCAAAGGTTCTAATGATTAATCAAGGAGGCACTAAGTATGAATGTTAATATCGTTGGAAGAAAGGTCACACTAAAAGATAATTTTAAAGAGCGTGTAAACAAGAAGCTCGGCAAATTTGAGCGTATTTTCAGTGAAGAAGCAAATGTCACTGTTACTGTAACAGTTGAAAAGAATCGCCAAGTAGTCGAGGTTACTATTAGAGATAATGGAATGCTTTATCGTGCAGAGAGTTCAGCATCAGAAATGAACGATGCACTTGACAGCGTTGTCGATATTTTGGGCGGTCAAATCAGAAAGAATAAGGCTAAGCTTAGCAAGCGTCTGCGTGCAGATTCTATTGACCAATATTTTGCTCCAGCTGGCGAAACTGAGAGTGAAGCTACTGAGGAAGAATATAAGGTTGTCAGAACAAAGCGTTTCCCTGTTAAGCCACAGACAGTTGATGAGGCTATTCTTGAAATGAACCTTATCGGACATCAGTTCTATATGTTCAGAAATGGCGATACAAACGAAATTAATGTTGTTTATAGAAGAAATGACGGCACATATGGACTTCTTGAGCCAGATGGTGAATAATAAAAATTTAAACTGAATGAAGTGGAGCAGTTCGTTTTGTACTGCTCCATTTCGTTTTTAATAATTTATACTTGAATACTGCATAAAATTATGTTAAAATAATAAAAATAATCTATAAAATTTTACACTACCAGAGGTGGGAAGATTGAGAATTCACGAATCCGCAGAAAATTATCTCGAAACTATACTAATGTTAAGAATTAAAAATCCTTATGTTCGCTCTATTGATATTGCAAATGAGCTTGGTTTCTCAAAGCCAAGTGTTAGTGTTGCTATGAAAAATCTTCGTGAGAATGGCTATGTTAATGTTGACAGCGACGGATATATAACCCTTACTGATAAAGGAAAAAAAATTGCTGAAACTATGTATGAGCGTCATAAGTGGATTTCTACTTGGCTTATGCGTCTTGGTGTCAATGAAGAAACTGCTGTTGAGGATGCTTGCAGAATAGAGCATGTTATAAGTGCAGAAACCTTTGAGGCTATTAAAGTCTTTACAAAAGAATTTATGTCGAAAGCAAATGATAAAAATGATGAATAAATAAAAATGCTTGCAGAGTTTATTTTCTGCAAGCATTTTTTGTTATTTTCTTTTTGTTACAATCTGTAATGGTAGGGCAAAGAGGATTGTTCCACCAAATATATTGCCAAGCGTTACGAATATGAAGTTGTTTATTACTTCTTGTGTTGGAAGTCCACCGAGAAGAAAAGCGGCAATGGTGAAAATTCCCATATTTGCTATGCAGTGTTCAAAGCCTGCAATAACAAAGGCTGTTATTATACAGAACATAACAACAAGCTTTCCGCTTTCGGTTTTCATTCTTGTACCTATGAATACCGCAAGGCATACAAGATAATTACAAAGTACACCTCGAATAAATAATGTAAGAGGGTCAAGCTCTAATTTTCCAGGTATGATTGCTGAGTAGTAATCGGTTAATACTTCACTTGCACAACCGCTTAAAACTAATAATCCACCAAGAATAAATGTTCCTATAAAGTTGCCTATATAGCTCATAATACAGACTCTTAAAGCACTGCTGAATTTCACCTTGTTGTTGTAGAGCCCGAATGCCATAGTCATATTGTTGCCTGTGAAAAGGTCACCACCAACAAAAACTATAAGTATGATTGCTATTGGAAATAAGATTGAGCCAAGAAACTTTGAAAGCTCAGGAGAATTTTTGTAGAAAACCGCAGCAGTGATATTAGATAGGATAATCGCTACAACAATGAAAAAACCTGCGATAATTGCTGAAGTAATATATCTTAGCGGAGAGTTTTTCGACATATCACTTTTCTTAATGGCGGCATCACATAATGAGTCTATTTCTTTACTAAACAAGCTGAACCCTTCTTTACTTTTTATAGGTTACAAAAACCAAACTATATTATAATAAATCATTCGCTAAAATACAACTATTTTCTCTATTTTATAATAGGAGATTTTTTTATTAAAACATTTGAAATTTTAATGGCTTTGCCCTTAAAACCCACCAAAGTCTCTGCCTTTGGAAACTGCAAGCTTTTGAAAAAGCTTGAGCAAAACTTTTAATTGTCTTAAAATCGGTAGTTTAGTCCTCCGCGTAAATAAACCTCCCTAACTCATTGCGAGCGAGACTTGTCAAGCGATTATGCGACTTGGGAGTGGCGGCTCGCCACAAAAAATGACTTACTCGAAAACGGGTAAGTCATTTTTGATATTTGAAAGATTATTCAACGGATTTCAAAGATTCGACCATATCTATTTTCTTCATCTTGCGATACATTATGATATTTACGATTGCTGAGAATACCGCTGTTAGTGCAAAGCCCCATACAAAGCTCATTGGATTATTTTCTTTAGAGAACATAACCATATCCATCTGAATAGTTTCTACAATAAATCTTGTGAATACTGAACCTAAGAGAAGTCCGACTATCGCACCTACTATTGTGAGAACGATATTCTCACGATAGATATATGCAGCAGTTTCTCCGTTATAGAAACCAAGCACTTTGATAGTAGCGATTTCTCGAACACGCTCTGCAATATTTATATTTGTGAGGTTATAGAGAACAACCGTTGCTAAAGCACCTGCACAAATGATAAGCACAAGAACAATGACATTCAATGATTGAAGCATATCGTCAACAGATGAGATAATATCAGAAACAAAGCTTATTGTGATAATATTATCATTTTTCATCCATTTAGTTGCAAGGGAGCTTTCAAGCTCACTGTTTGTATTGTTTATTTGAGCATAAATAGTATTATATCGAATGTTATTTCCTGTGAGTTGCTCATAATAGCTTGGCATCATATATATATAGTTGCTTGCATAGTTTTCAGTAATGCCGGTAATTGTAACCTCATAAGGTTCATTAGATATAAGCATAGTGAATTTATCGCCTATGCCTACACCAAGTATATCTGACATACGCTCAGTTATTACAACGCCTTTATCAGTTAGTTCAACAGGTGTTTTATTAATACGAGTTCTTAGGTCAATGAGCTTTTTGAAATCTTCATTATTTTGCGGGATTATACAGCTGAGTTCAAGCTGTTTCTTTGAAGAATCTACATAAGCCTTTGTACTGCTTGTGTTACTTGCAAGTATAGTTGAGAAGTTCTTGTCCTTTGAAAGTTTATCAAGTAGAGGCTTGCACTTCTCATAGCGTTCAGATTCTTTTAGTGCCATAACTGCACTGTATTTTGTAATATCTCCAAACTGTTTTTCTGCGACAACTGAAATTGATGCTTTTAATCCAAAGCCAGCAACTATAAGTGCTGTACAGCCTGCAACGCCTATAACTGTCATAAGGAACCTTGCTTTATATCTGAAAAGATTTCTCGCTGTAACCTTAGATGTGAAGTTCATATGCTTCCATATAAAGGTTATCTTTTCAAGAAGAATACGCTTACCGGGTTTAGGAGCTTTAGGTCGCATAAGAGTTGCGGCATTAAGCTTTAATTCCTTTAAACAGGTGAATATTGCAACTGCACAGGTTGCTATTATAGCAACGGCTGATGATATTAACACAACTCCATAATCTACTGAAAGGTGCATTTCTGGAAGAGTATAGAGTATGCCGTAGGTCTGAACTATAATTCTCGGCAGTGTCGCAATACCTATGAGTGAACCTATGATACTTCCTAAGATAGCCGCAATAGCAGCATATAGGAAATATTTCATTATAATTGAGAGCGGAGTATATCCAAGTGCTTTTAGTGTGCCGATTTCTGTTCGGCGTTCTTCGACAAGTCTTGTCATAGTTGTAATGCAGACAAGAACAGCAACTATAAGGAAGAATACAGGGAATACAACGGCAACAGAATTAACTCTTTCGGCATCTTCTCCAAGTCCTGAATAGCCCTTGTTATCATCTCTGTTATATACGTACCATTTGTATTTAGGAATATCTGCGATTTTATCTTCTGCATCTTTGATTTTTTCTTCGCCCTCTGCGAGCTTTTCTTCGGCTTCTTTTTTGCCTGATTCATATTCAGCTTTACCCTCATTAATTTTATTTTGACCAGCTGTTTTTTGAGTTTCAAGCTCTGTCTTTCCTGCGGCGAGTTTTTCTTCTCCATCAGATATTTTTTGCTCGGCATCTTTGAATTTTGCTTCGGCAGAAAGTTTTTGAATCTGAAGTTCAAGCTTGCCTTCACGAAGTTCGCCTTCAGCACTGGTGATTTTATCCTTGGCTGCGTCTAAGGTAGCTTTGCCTTCGCTGCTCTTTGTATCAAGCTCCTTTTGGGCGGAATCAAGCTTTTGTTTAGCTTCCGCAAGCTTTTTTTTACCGTCGTTGAGTTGTTTTTTGCCAGCCTCATATTGGGCTAAACCCTCATCATATTGCTTTTGATATTCAGCAATTTTTGTTTCAAGCTCTTTGATTTTCTGTTTTTCTAAGTCTGTTAGATATTCCTCTGGAATCTTTTTCAGAATATCGAGAGAAGCATTTGCAATAGTAAGAAGTGTATCAAGGTTATTAAGCTGTTCTTTTGCATCATTCAGCTTTTCTTCGGCTTGAGGCTTGGTTTCATATGTAAATTTATTGTACTGCTCTTGATATTCAGAATTAGCATTATCAATTTTTTGTTGGGCGGCTTTGATTTCTTTGTTATACTTATCAAGTCCGTCCTGATATTCTTTTTTACCTTTTTCAAGCTCTGCTTCGCCGTCCTTGAGTTTTTTTTCTGCGGCGGCAATTTGTTTATCGTAAGTTTTTTTAGAGGACTCAAGTTCCGCCTTGCCGTCTTTTAGTTTTTGTTCATTTTCTTTGATTTCTTTTTCTGCGGCGGCAATTTTTTCATCAAACTCTTTTTGTCCGTCATCTAATTTTTTCTTAGCATCTGCAAGCTGTTGCTCTGCCTCAGCTTTTTTATCGGCATATTCTTTCTTAGCATCAGACAATTTCTTTTTAGCGTCTGCAAGAGTTCCTGAGTTAAAGCGGTCTGCGGCATCTTTTGAGAGATTTTCAAAGGTAGTGGTTTCGTCCTTAATCATATTTTTATAATCATCGGAAATCGCTGAATATCCACTGGCAGACGCCTTTGTTTTAACATAAAGCTCAGTATATTTTTCATATGCGAAATCTTCAGCAGGAATCATTGCAAAAAATGAGATTGTTCCGTTTCCAACATTGGTATTGCCGTGCTGAAAGGTTATGTACATAGGAGATTCTACTTTACCAACAATCTTAAATTCGGTTTTTTTAAGATATGTGCTTGTCTTGGTATCTCCGACATTTGGCTGAATCTTTAGCGTATCACCAATATTAAGATTACCATAGCCGAGAGTTGAATTTTCTATGACACATTCGCCAGAATTTTGCGGAAGTCTGCCCTCAGTAACATTAAGCTTATTGATTGGTGTACCGCTTTCGGCTTCTGGTACAGAATGTATTCTTACAACGGAATCGTGATTTCCAAGAGTTGTAATGACATCTGCCATATATGACGGCATAACCTGCATTACATCTTCGGATTCTTCTATTGCGGAAATATCGTCATTATCAAAGCCGACCGTTGAAACGAGTCTAAAATCCATAAGATTATTTTCGATAAAATAATCATCAGCCGTTTTTATAAGGCTCGGTGCAGATGATTTTATTCCAGAGAAAAATCCGATACTCAAAGCAATAATTGCAAGTATTGAAATAAATCTCGATTTGGTCTGCCAGATTTCTCGGAATATATTTTTTCTGAGAGATTTCATTTTTATATATCACCTCCAATAAGTGCCATAGACTTACCATTCAATGTCTTCAACATTCATAGGCTCTTTATTAATGGTGTTGCTTACTACCTGACCGCTTCGCATACTTATGACTCGGTTTGCCATAGGTGTAATGGCTGAGTTATGAGTGATAAGCACAACGGTCATTCCGTCTTCTTGACACTTACTTTGGAGAAGCTTGAGAATATTTTTACCTGTATTAAAATCCAAAGCACCCGTTGGCTCGTCACAAAGTAAAAGCTTAGGCTTTTTGGCTAAGGCTCTTGCTATTGAAACTCTCTGCTGTTCACCGCCTGAGAGCTGTGCAGGAAAGTTATTGATTCGGTGTCCGAGTCCAACATCAATGAGAACATTTTCTGCGTCGAGAGAGTCTTTACAGATTTGAGTTGCAAGCTCAACATTTTCCTTTGCAGTAAGATTTGGAATTAGATTATAAAATTGAAAGACAAAGCCTATATCATATCTTCGATAAGCCGCCAATTCCTTACCTCTTAAACGGCTTATTTCACGACCGCCAACAAATATTCTTCCTTTTGAGCAGTTATCTATTCCACCAAGAATATTTAATATAGTTGTCTTGCCCGCACCGCTCTGACCTACAACAACGGCGAACTCACCTTCATTTATAGCAAACGAAACATCATTGACAGCATTTATCTCGATTTCACCCATTTTATAGGTTTTGAATACATTTTGAAATTCAACAAAAGCAGGCATAAATTTTCACTCCCTTATTTAGAAATTCTTACATATATAATGTAAGAGAATTGTCGATATCGAAAAGCAGGTATTTATACTACTTCGATAATACAATATAATTCTACCTTTTAATGTGCATAATGTCAATAAACAAGGCTTATTAAATACAATTATTGGAAAATAATTTGAGCGGAATATTGAAAAGTGCTCATAATGTATCATACTTTTATAGTTGATGATTTTGTCTATTTTTTATAATAGATATATAAATGAAACTTAAAAAATTGAATATGGATTTTGATTTTGTATATAAATTTTAAAAATTTCTTGAAAGAAAAAATAATTTGCAAGACTTGTTCATCATTTATTCATATTTCTTGAGCATATTAACTAAAATAAAAAAGTGACATTTAGTAAACCATACGAAATACTGGAATTTAGTTTTATAATTACAATAGAGAATTAAAAAGAAGGGAAAAAAGGTTATCTTTGTAAATGAAGATTAAGGAAGGATTGTTCCTTAATTACCGTTTAATCAACTATTTGAAAGGCATTAACGGAGGTGAATTTACGCCAAGCTGACGAAGCATCAAAGGTAGTTTTAAGGATAAGCTGTATAATCCGTGGGGGCTTTATATTATCTTATTTAAGGAATTATTTTCGTAGCTGAAAACAAACTGCTTGACTAAACATTAAAGGAAAGAGGGAAAAAATTTGTTTAAAACAAAGACAAAACTTAGCACAAGGATAATGAGTATATTTATGTCACTTCTTATGGCGGCGTCTATGCTCACTGTTCTTATGTCAGTTCAGCCGACAGAAGAAGTTTCTGCGGCTAATGATTATGGATTAGCAGACAACATTCAAGATGGTGCTATTCTTCACTGCTTTGATTGGAAATATAATGATATTAAAGCAGAGCTTCAAAACATTGCAGAAGCAGGTTTTAGTGCTATTCAAACATCACCAGCTCAGGTTGGCGGTGGTTCTGGAACATGGTGGTGGCTTTATCAGCCACTTGGTTTCTATGTTGGCAATAATGACCTTGGCACAAAAGATGAGCTAAAAGCTCTTTGTGCTGAGGCAGACACATATGGAATTAAAGTTGTAGTCGATGTTGTTGCAAATCACCTTGCAGGTGACCATTCTAATATTCAGAATGACCTTAAAGATGGTCAGTATTGGCACAACGAATCTGGTGGTATTGATTATTCTAACCGTTGGCAGATAACTCATCGTGACATCGGTATGCCTGACATAAACTCCGAAAATTCATATGTTCAGCAAGTCGTTAAAAATTACCTTTTAGAGCTTAAGAGCTTGGGCGTTGACGGTATAAGATGGGACGCAGCAAAGCATATCAGCTTGCCAAGTGAAAGCTGTAACTTCTGGCCGACGGTTACAGAGGGAACGGGCTTGTGGCATTACGGAGAAATCCTTGATGAACCTGTTGCTAACAATCCAACACTTGCTGAAAGCCTTATGCAGGAATACAGCAAATATATAAGTTTCACAGATAGCGGATACTGTGCAAATGTAAGAATGGCATTTAGAAGCAATGAAATAACAAGCTCTATTGGTAATTTTTCAGAGCGTGGTGTTTCTAAGGATAAGTTAGTATATTGGGCAGAAAGCCACGATACATATTCAAACGATAAGGCAGATGGTAACTGGGATTCATCACAGTTTATCAGCCAAAATAAAATCGACCGTGCTTATGCAGTTATTGCCTCACAAGGCAAAGCATCAGCTCTTTATTTCTCTCGCCCATTTGAAACAAGCAAAAATTCAATTAAGGCTGGTGTAAAGGGTAGCACACACTTTACGAGCCCTGAGGTCGCAGAGGTTAATAAATTTAAAAATGCTATGATAGGTCAGAAGGAATATGATACAACAGGTGATAACTGTTCAGTAGTATGCCGTGAAAAGGGTGCAGTTATTGTAGCTGGTAATGGTGGAAACAAAGATGTTACTGTACCTAATGGTGGAGGTCTTGTTGCTCCAGGTACATATACAGACCAAGTTTCTGGTAATACTTGGACAGTTACATCAACAACTATCTCTGGTAAAATCGGCGATACAGGTATCGCAGTTGTTTATAATCCAACTGATAATCCTATAAGAAGCAGCGTTTCTGCATCACCTGCAACAGGCACAACATTCACAACAGATACACTTTCTGTTACATTGAGTGCTAAAAATGTTACAAACGCTAAGTATACAACATCTGAGGGAAAGTCTGGTTCTTACACAGATGGCCAAAAGATTACAGTAGGTGCTTCTACTGTTGCTGGTGGCACTGTTAAGCTTAGCCTTTCTGGCACAAAAGCAGATGGTACTACTGTAACAGCAAAATATACTTACACAAAGAAAGACGCAACTGCTGTCACAACAATTTATTTCGATAACTCAAGCTACAACTGGAGCAGTGTTTACGCTTATATCTATACAGGTGATGGTTCTACTTCTAAATGCGTAGCTGCATGGCCAGGTGCTACTATGACAAAGGATAGTGCAACAGGCTACTACAAGCTCGAAGTGCCAAGTGGTTTTGAGAACGGCAGAGTAATCTTTAGTGAAAGTGCAAATTCAAAAACTAATAGATACCCTGCTAATATGCAGCCAGGTCTTGATATTGGTGGTTCATCAAAAATCTTTAAGGCTGGCAACACTTGGGAAAATTATACAGTAACTCCTCCTGCAACAGACCCAGTTGTAACAGCTGACAAAGCTTCTGGTTCTTCTTTCACAACAGAAACTTATGATGTTACACTCGGACTTTCAAATGCAGTTTCTGGTACATACTCTGTTGATAACGGTCCTACAAAGACTTTCACAAGCTCAACAAAGGTTACAATAGGCGAAGGCAAAATCGGTGACTCTGATGTAACAATCAAGGCTACTGCAACAGATTCTAAGGGTAAAACAAAGAATTATACATTTACCTATAAGAAGGTATATGTTAAAAAGACATCTTCAACTAAATCATACACAGCTAAGGCAGCTGCAAGAGCAGTAGCTGCAACAGCAGCAACAACAGGCACACTTTCAAATAGCTCTCTTGCAAAATATTACTCAACTAATGGCAAGGGCGTTGGTAAAGAAGCTACAATCACTATTGATGGTGATTTCAGTGATTGGTCTGAAGATATGCTTATCGCACAGGGTGCAGCATGGGATGTTGCTAATCACTATAAGGGCGGTCATGAGAACTGCGTTCTCGATACATACGCTCTTTATGCAGCATGGGATAATGATAACCTCTATGTTGCATGGCAGATGGTAAACACAACAGACACATGGGCAAGAGAGGGAGATGGTCCTCTTAGTGATGGTGGTCGTGTTCTTGATGTTCCATTGATTCTTGCTCTCAGCATCGACCCTAACAGCACACCAATGTCTAATAAAAACACAACTGGTGGTCCTATCTGGGGCAAGAAGATGGGTCTTAAATTTGATAGCAAAACAAGCCATGTTGACAGATTGCTCTATATGAGCGGTAAGCCAGGTCTTGGCAAGCCTTCTATATTTAAGGCTGTTGACGCTAATGGTAACACAGACTATGAAGATGGCTGTGTTGGATTTAAAGATGGTGGCATTGAATATAAGATGGCAGAAGGCAATATTTGCAGCTCTATTATGGGACTTAACGGTTCAGTTGACCCAAGTGATGTTTGCAACAATGATGCAGACTGGGTAGACTATAAAACATTCTCAGGCTCAAGTGGTACTCATAATACAAAATATGACTCATTCTATGAGATAAAGATTCCATTCTCTACACTTGGCATTACAAAGGATTATATTACTAATAATGGTATTGGTGCAATGTTCTTAGCAACTCGTGGTGAGTCTGCTCTCGATTGCGTTCCTTTCGATGTATCTATGCTCGATAATACAACAGGCGACTATGCAGCTGACCCAAGTACATCTGCTGAGAAGGACGATATTGATGTTATCACAGCTCCTCTTGCAAATGTTGGTAAGAGTTCAATCACACCACCACCTCCACAAGGCCTCCCACTTCAGGTGAACTTCGGTGCTGACCGTTCAGCTCCTCAGGAGGCTGGCACAGCTCTTACACTTAAGGGCATTGGCTACGGCGGTTCAGAAACAGGCTATAAGTATGAGTTTATCGTTGATGGTAAAACAGTACAGGCAAGCTCCTCTAAGGATAGCTACACTTGGAATCTCACAAGTGGTAAGCACACAATTAAGTGTATTATTACTGATTCAAAGGGTGCAACAGCTACTACAACTAAGACTTATACAGCAGAGGGTGGTACAAACCCAGAACTTCCTCTTGCAAATAATTCTACAATTAGTGCTACATCTATAAAGAAGGGTAGCTCAGTAACAATGACAGCAAAGGCAACAGGTGGTAAAGCTCCTTATAAGTATAGATATTTCTGCAAGCCAGAGGGTGCCTCAGGCTGGACAGCTCTCACAGGCACAACAACAGCAACAAGCTTCACCCATAAGCCAGCTCGTGCAATCACTTACCAGTATGCAGTTAAGGTTGCAGACTCAAAGGGTAAGACAAGCACAAAGTATTTCACAGTTAAGGTAAGTGCAGCTGCAACTCTTAAAAATGCTTCAACAATCAGTGCAACAAGCATCAAAAAGGGTTCTTCAATCAAGCTTACAGCAAAGGCAACAGGTGGCACAGCTCCTTATAAGTATAGATATTTCTGCAAGCCAGAGGGTGCTTCAGGCTGGAC
>ERZ780223.1602-NODE-1602-length-21861-cov-3.333532_pt1 | contig 21861 bp, 23 predicted proteins | sample MGYA00511016_ERZ780223 | MGnify/ENA primary metagenome ERZ780223 (study PRJEB29588, sample SAMEA2159032) | human gut metagenome | biome: human gut; feature: human-associated habitat; material: faeces | place: Denmark | collected 2008/2010 ... | reverse complement strand
CATATTCATGCCAAACCACCTCGCGGGACAGCGGCTACTGAATAGTTACTTTTATTCTATTTTTTCACGGTTGTCAGATCTTTCACGACTTCTCCTGCAATGATCAATCCTGCTACCGATGGCACATATGCCACACTGCCCGGAATGTCTCGTCGTTCCGTACATTTGTGTGCGGCTCCCGGCGGGCAGATGCAGTTTGTTCTGCAACTGATGGACATATCCTCAATCGGACGCTTCGGCAGTTCTTCCGAGTAAACAACCTTTAATTTTCTGACTCTTCTCTTCTTCAGTTCCCGGCGCATAACCTTGGCCAACGGGCATACCTTGGTTTTATAAATGTCAGCCACCTTGAACTGGCTGGCATCCAGCTTATTGCCGGCTCCCATGGAACTGATAATCGTTCCGCCGCAGGCATTCGCCTGCTCCACCAGCTGAATTTTACCAGTCACCGTATCAATGGCATCCACCACATAATCATACTGGGTAAAATCAAACTGCTCTGCATTATCAGGCATATAAAAGGTCTTATAGGTGTTGACCACCGCATGGGGATTGATATCCAGGATCCGGTCTCTGGCCACATCCACCTTGTATTTTCCAACGGTACTGCGGGTTGCGAGAATCTGACGGTTAATGTTGGTCAGGCATACTTTATCATCATCGATCAGGTCAAGAGTGCCCACACCGCTTCTGGCAAGAGCCTCCACCGTATATCCGCCGACACCGCCCACACCGAACACAGCAACTCTGGCATTCGCCAGTCTCTCCATATTGTCTTTTCCAAGCAGTAACTCGGTTCTTGAAAATTGATTCAGCATTTATTTCTCCTCATCTCATTTGTTCCCTCTTATACTGCAACAAATCCCAGGAAACGTCAAGATGCGATTAAGAGCCATGCACATATTTTGAAACATGTACATGGCTCTTTCTTAACGTACAAACATCCGCACCAGTTTCTCTTTCCAGCCGGTGTATGGATGATACCGCATGGGCAGATCCATCCAGGTGGATTTCTTCACAATGCTCTTCTCATGGCTGAACAGATCAAAGCTTTTCTTTCCATGATAAGAACCCATACCGCTGTTGCCAACGCCGCCAAAGCCCATCTCGGAAGTTGCCAGATGAATGATGGTATCATTGATGCAGCCGCCTCCATAAGAGGTCTCCGTCAGTACCCGCTGTTCGGTCCGCTTGTCTTCTGTAAATACATAGAGTGCCAGCGGTTTCGGTCGTTCCTGCACAAACCGAATGGCTTCCTCTATATCCTTTACCGGTATGATCGGTAAAACCGGACCAAAGATCTCTTCCTGCATAACCGGATCCTCCGCTGTCACATCAGCAAGCACGGTCGGTGCAATGCGGAGTGTCTCCTCCTGGACCTGACCACCTGCCACCAGTTTCATTGGATCAATGAGTCCACGAACCCGGTCAAAATGCTTCTGATTGATCATCTTTCCATAATCCGGGTTTTCTAAGGGATGCTCGCCAAACATCCTTCTGATCTCTCCCTTGATACAGGTCAGAAGCTTCTCTTTCACCGACTTTTCCACCAGCACATAGTCCGGTGCCACACAGGTCTGTCCACAGTTCAAATATTTTCCAAATACCAGCCGTCTGGCAGTCAGCGGAATGTTCGCGGTATGATCCACGATGCAGGGACTCTTGCCTCCCAGCTCCAGCGTCACCGGAGTCAGGTGGGCACTTGCCTTCTCCATGACCAGTTTTCCCACATTCACACCACCGGTGAAGAAAATATAGTCAAATTTCTGATTCAGAAGATCTTCATTTTCTTTCCTGCCGCCTTCTATTACCGTCACATAGTCTGAAGGAAATGCTTCCCGGATCAGCTTCGCCATCACAGCTGAAGTCGCCGGTGAATAGGCAGACGGCTTCAGCACACAGCAGTTGCCCGCTGCCACTGCTCCGATCAATGGCTCCAGCGTCAGGAGCATCGGGTAATTCCACGGAGACATAATGAGCACCACCCCATATGGCTCCTGCACCGTAAAGCTTGCTGCATGGAACTGTGCCAGCGGGGTGTGCACCCGTCTGTTCCTGCTCCAGCTCTTCACATGACGTCTCACATACCGAAGCTCTGATAAAGTCAGCCCCACTTCACACATATAGGATTCTGCTCTTGATTTTCCAAGATCGGATCGTAATGCCTGGTAAAGCTCCTGCTCATATGTTAAGATGGACTGCTCCAGACGATTGAGCGCGTCGATCCGCGCCGACAGGGCGCGAGTCTTCCCTTCCATATAATAGGTACGCTGAGCTTCAACTATTTCTTTACTTTTTCCACAGCTGCCTGCGGATCCATCTCTCATTTCCACATCTCTCAACATGTTTTCCCCCTCACTGCCAGATAAATCTTCTCCAGTTCCTTCCGATCCATCAGCACCGGCACCGGATACAACGGATTAGCCTCCTTGTCCGCATGCTTCGCCATAATCGGAATATCCTTCTTACAGATCTCAGGGAAATATCTGGGAATTCCCATGGAGTCATTCATCTTCTGGATCCAGTCGATAAAACACTGCGTAGCTTTTGCATCATCCATCTCCGGCTTCGCCACACCCGTATTTCTGGCAAGCGTTCCCAGCTTTTTCTCGCAGTCCGGACCATAGATCCGAAGAACGATAGGCAGGATCACCGCATTGGCAAGACCATGGGGAGTCCCGTACTGTCCACCCAGAGAATGTGCCACCGCATGAATATAACCCACATAGGATTTGGTAAATGCAACACCCGCACAGTAAGCAGCCCTGAGCATTCCTTTTCTGGCTTCCTTATTGTGTCCATTGTCATAAGCATTTTTCAGATGCTCATGGATCAGACATACTGCTTCCTCTGCCATAGCTCTGGTCTCTTTTGTAGTGGAGCCGCCAATATATGCCTCTACTGCATGAGTCAGTGCATCCATACCGGTAGTAGCTGTAATATTAGCCGGAAGTCCTACTGTCTCATGATAGTCGAGCACCGCATAGCGCGGGATCAGTACAAAATCATTGATCGGATATTTATAATGTTGTTCACTGTCAGTGATGACCGCAGCCAGTGTGGTCTCACTTCCAGTTCCTGCTGTAGTTGGAATTGCGATCAGAAGTGGAAGCCTCTTATGTACTTTGAGCAGACCTTTCATCTGCTGAATGCTCTGGTGAGGCTTTACGATCCTGGCACCTGCAGCCTTGGCACAATCCATGGAGGATCCGCCGCCAAATGCAATGATTGCCTGGGCTCCTTCTGTCAGATACAGCTCTCTGGCCTCCTCCACATTCCAGATAGTGGGATTGGCCTCAGGCTGATGAGCGCGTCATACTGATTGTCGCTCAGGGAAATATTGTTTTCCGTCAGGGTCTTCTCCAGAAATGAAGTAAGCCCCAGTCTGCGGATTCCCTCATCCGTCACGATCATCACTTTCGTGATCTTCTTTTTGCGGCATACCTCCGGGATACCTGCCACAGACGGAATGATCTTCGGATTCCGGTAAGGCAGGAACGGCAGTGCCATCTTAAATACCATCTGAAAGCTTCGACAGTAGATTCTTCTTAATACAAACATAAATATTTTGCCTCTCAAACTAATTTTTTATCTATCTTGACGCAAAATATTCAAAAAATCAAGTGGTGTTCTGCACAAAATCTCAGATTCTCTGTGCACAGATGTCGTTCAAACAACACTTATCGCAGTAAGGCTTTATTCTGGCAGTGCAGATCTCCCTGCCATGATAGACCAGCCGGTGGCAGAAATCGCTGCCTTCCTCCGGCGGGATCAGCTTCCACAATGCCATCTCCACCTTCTTCGGATCCTTTATTCCATCCACAAGACCCATCCGGTTACTAAGCCGGATGCAGTGAGTGTCCGTCACGATCGCCGGCTTGCCAAACACATCTCCCATGATCAGATTGGCACTCTTGCGCCCCACACCCGGCAGCTTCAGAAGGGCATCAAAATCCTCCGGAACCTTTCCACCATATTCGTCCCGCAGCATTTTCATACATGCGCTGATATCTCTCGCCTTACTCCTCCCAAGACCACACGGGCGCACAATCTGTTCAATGTCATCCACATCCGCTGCTGCCAGTGCATCCACATCCGGATACTTTGCAAACAGCCCCTGTACAACCACATTTACTCTGGCATCGGTACACTGTGCCGCCAGACGCACACTAACTAAAAGCTTCCATGCCTCCTCGTAGTCAAGGGTACAGTCCGCATCCGGATACTCTCTTTTTAGGCGTTCAATGATCTCTAAGGCTCTCTGCTTTTTTGTCATCTGTTCTCTCCTTTTTCTATTACTTACTCAAACAAAAAAACAACTGCCGGAACATTACCGCATCTCGCTGTAACACTCCGGCAGTTTCGAATTACTGTTCGTCTTCCTGTTCCATTCTGCCGCGGATATAATCCTCCAGAATCTTGACCGTACCATCCAGTCCCAGACGACTGCTGTTAATGCAGACATCATAGCACCTTGAATCTCCCCACTTACCTTCACAGTAGCTGTTGTGATATCTCTCTCTCAGCCGGTTATGACGGGCAAGTGCTGCCTTCGCTTCCTTCTCTGTGAATTTACGTCTTTCCATGACACGCTTGATCTTCGTGTCCTCATCACCCAGAATAAAGATTGGGATCAATCCATCATACTCACGCAGAATATGTTCAGAACATCTTCCGACAACAACAAAGGAATCTCCCTCGTTTGCTTTCTTTCTCAGATAATTAAACTGCCGCTTCGCCAAAGTATACTCTGAAGAATTCTTCGTACCGGAAAACTTCTTGGAGAATGCTAACGGAGCCGGCATCTCGTCACATTCACGCCACTCCTCCACGTTCGCCTCATCTCCGAACACGTTGTCCAGCAGTTCACGATCATACATCGGAAAGTCGAATATCTCGGACAACTTCTCTGCGATCTTATGTCCACCACTTCCGTACTCTCTGCTGATTGAAATAATCCACTGTTTTCCCATATCTTCCGCCTCCCTTCTTTGTATAAATCATACCATTTTTTCGAAAAATCGTCAATTCCCTCCCCGTATGGAAATGTCCACAACATCCGCAATATTCAGACTTTCCCCGCTCTTAAGCTTTATGACTTTCGCATATGCGTCTACGCTCTTTACCACGCCGTTTACCGTCACATACGCCCCTCCGCTTTTCCTTTCATCCGGGCGAAATACCGTAAACCGGGCTTCATACCCATGTTCCTTCAACAGAACCTGCAGCATCTCATCCAGCCGTACCTTCTGGTCTTCATCCAGCTCCATGCGTTCACTGGTCCGGCGTGCCTTTTCCCGCACCGCCTCCTTGTGACCGGTCAGTGCCGCAAAGGAAGAAAACTGGGCCGCCCTCTCCTCCATCGACATATGCGGATGTGTCTGCGATCTATGATGTGGCAGATTTACAATATCCTCATACGGAAACGGATCTGTTTGCTCTCTCATGCCCGGTGTCCTCCAATCTGTCTGTTCCTGTCTCTGGCAGTTGCGCCCTCCTCCAAATTCATGCCCTTCAAGATTGCATTTTTTCCAAATTTCTTTTTGATATCAATCACGGCATGCTGCATGCGTTTCTCCTTTGCAAGCTCCTTCTCTTCCTCTTCCTTCTTCTGTTCCTCCAGAGCAACATCCTCGAAAAGATTGAGCTGCTCATACTGCAACTCCTGCGCTGCATCCCTCTCATCGATCACATGATTGGCGGTAATATTGATTCGCCGGACAAGCAGATTTTCATTGACAATCCGGTCATACAACGACAAAACCGCCTCCATGATCTGATGCGTTGACGAAGTTTTCCGATCAAGATTGACTGTTCCGTGCGCATGCCTCGGAATCCTTCTGCCATACCGGTCCGTTGTCACTTCACCCCGGTAACTTTTCTTTCCGGTCCGGTCCAGATTCTCCACATCATATCCGACCGTCAATACCATCTGATCCGTCACAAGCCCCTTATCCACCAGCTCTAACACCAGAAGATCCGTCATTTCCTTGACTACAAGCCTTGCTTTATCATAATCGTACGGACAGGATAACACCTGACCGGAGCCAAGACTGTTCGTTGCCGGACGGTAGCTTTTGATCTGGGCGATCGTGCAGGGTTCCCAGCCCCAGGCGTGGTCGATCAGAAGCTCTGCATTGACACCAAAAAGCCGGTAGAGCAGATCCTCGTTATAATAATCGGTATCCCTGCCGATCGAGCATCTTGCCACATCCCCCATCGTGTACATGCCTGCCTGCGCCAACTTCCTTGCATAGCCCGGTCCGACACGCCAGAAATCTGTGATCGGCTGATGATCCCAGAGATTTCGTCGGTAACTCATCTCATCCAGTCTCGCGATCCGCACACCGTTTTCATCCGGCTCAATATGCTTCGCTTCCACATCCATTGCGATCTTGCACAGATACAGATTACTTCCGATCCCAGCTGTCGCTGTGATCCCTGTGCTGTCAAGCACATCCTGTATGATCGTGGCAGTAAGACGCTCCGGTGTCATCTGATATGTGTCCAGATAATCGGTCACATCCATAAAAACCTCATCGACCGAATACACATGCATATCCTCCGGTGCTACATATTTCAAATAGATATCATAAATCCTTGTACTGTACTCCATGTAATACGCCATCCGCGGCGGTGCTGCAATATACCCCAGCGCCAGCTTTGGATCCGCCGACAGCTCTGCAGCAAGAAACGACTCTCCCTCCAGACGGTGTCCCGGTGCCTTTTCTCTTCTCTGCGCATTGATACGCCGGACTGTTTCAACCACTTCAAAAAGTCTGGCACGTCCCGATATCCCATAGCTTTTCAGGGACGGCGAGACCGCCAGACATATTGTTTTCTCTGTTCGACTGGCATCGGCAACAACAAGGTTCGTGGTGAGAGGATTCAGTCCCCGCTCCACACACTCCACCGATGCATAAAATGATTTCAGGTCAATGGCAATATATATCCGTTCTTTCATACCTCCATTATAGCAAACTTATGTTTCTTTTACAAATGACAATCTCCCCCAATTATTCCCGAATGATTACGCTAAGCTCCTTTCAAGCGGTATTTTATCATGCATTCTCCTGTTCCCGGATATATGCCTCCATAATTGCCGCCGCGGTCGCTGCCAGATCCGGGCATGGACGCTTCTTATAATACTCCTGCGTCCGCTTTGACGGAGTCGGGTCATCCTTACCTTTGCCAAGCCCCAGAAGTTCCCGGCACACGATCGAACCGTTCCTCTTCTGATACTCTGCAGCAAGCTGCTGTATTCTGGCATAATGCTCTGATTTGCCCTCAAAATCCTTCGGTTCATCATAGCCGTACAAAATACCGGCTACCATAAACATGCCGGACACAGCACCGCACACCTCCCTGAGTCTTCCCATTCCTCCACCAAAGGATGAGCTTAGCTTCATGGCCGTACTGTGATCCATGTCATATTTGTCCTCAAACGCCAGAAATACTGACTGACTGCAGTTATAGCCCTCCAAAAACAACTGTTTCGCCCTCTGTCCATACACGCTGTTTTCCACATCAATCTCCATGTTCTTCCTCCGTTATCTGTATGTTAACTATACGGTAAAGTGACCAATGTTGTCTGCCAGAAGATCTGCCGTCTGACGAAGATTTTCCGTCGACTTTTCGATCTTTCCGAAGCTCTCTGCCATCTCCGACAGTGCATTTGTCGTCTGAGAAGTCCCCGTTACATTGTTCTGTGCAATCTCCGACATAGCATCAATTCTCTGTATGATCTCTGCTTTTGCAGCCTCCAGCGCTTTCATCTGCTGTCCGATATTTCGGATATATCCGATCGAGGTCTCAATCTGCTTCATCACGCTCGCCACACTTTGCTCCGTGTTGGCAATATATTCGTTCTGCCGCTCGATCACCTCCTGGGTCTGTGCCATGGTGCCAACCACCCGCTCGGAATTTTTCAGAAGAGTATTGACCATCTCTTCGATATTGCCGCTGGCCGCATTGGACTGCTCTGCCAGCTTCTGGATCTGTGATGCTACCACCGCAAAGCCTCTTCCCGCTTCACCGGCGCGTGCCGCCTCAATACTCGCATTCAGTGACAACAGATTTGTTTCCTCGGCGATCTGCGAAATAAACAGAGACGCCTCGCGGATGCTCTGTGCTGAGCTGTTCGTCTGTGCCGTCTGCTCCACAATCTGTGCGACTGCTTCCTTTACATCGGCACTGATGCCACGCAGACCATTGATCGTGACTGCCGTTTTGTCACTGGCATCCTTCATGCTGTCGGCGCTGCTCTCAAGGCTATCTGCCTCGCGACCGGTCTTTAAGATAAGATCTCCCATATCACGCACATTCTGGGAAGCACTTCCGACATCTTCTGCCTGTCTGTTTGCTCCGTCCGTGATCGTATCCATCGCATGATTGACTTCACCGATCCCATTGTAGGTATAATGAGAAGTCTCCTCAAGAGTATTGGACGCCTGCAGCAGAGTATCCGTACTTTCTTTGATATCTCCGACAATCTTGCAAAGCTCCTCCTGCAGATTATGGATCGCTCTGGAAAGATTTCCAATCTCATCCTTTCTGCGTAACAGCTTCTGATTCTGTTTTACGTTCAGATTGCCCGATGAAACCTCCATCACCTCGTCAATACTTTTATTCAGTGCTTTCGTAATCGAATTGGCACTGATCCCTACCGCAATACTACACACAACCATAAGGATCAGAACAATCACCACGATCGTATTAATGATCTCCAGCACACTATGGAAAGTTTTCTGCTTCTCCTGTCCGGCAAACACCATGCCGATCGGCTCACTCGTTGTTCCGTCCTGATAAACCGGCACATAATATCCGTAATAGATCGTACCGTCCACCGATACATTATCACTGAAATATTCTTTGCCGCCCTTTAAAACCGTTTTGACGATCTTATCTCCTGCCGGACTTCCAAGCAGTCTGTTGCCATCCTTGTCCGTTGCCGACGTCATAATACGGTCGGAGCCATAGAAAAACGTAACCTCCATGCCGGATTCTTTCTTGATCGTATCCACCAGCGTTTCCGACTGGGAAATATTATAGCTTCCCTTCCAGATCGCACCGTTTTTCGCCTTTAGATACGAGCCTGTATTCTGGTCATACGCCGCCTGTGTTGCAACCGCTGTACCCTTCAACGACTCCTCCACCTTACTGATGATCGCGCCCTTTACGATCGTTGCCGCTATAATGATCACACTGATCCCCAGAAGCATCAGGGGCAAAACCGCACTTAATATAATCTTTTTCCGTAACGTGATTTTCATACGCATCTCCTTTACTTTATTACAACAACATTGCGATAATACCAGTTGATCTTTCCCGTGATCGTGGCATCATCCAGTGTTTTTCCCTTCTGACCGATCTTCTTTCCGGTGTTCGTCTCCAGAACGCCATCAAAAACATTGTTCTGTCCGCTCAGGATCTCTGCTGTTGCTTCATCTACCTTCTGCTGTGTTCCATCCGCTGCAAAGGAAGCAAGATCTGTGATCTCCACAAGTCCCTCTGCCATACCACCATAATAGTTACTGCCGTCCCAGGTACCGTCGATCACACTCTTGACCGCTGCCGTATAATAAGCACTCCAGTTCCAGATCACGCTGGTCAGACAGGACTTAGGCGTCTCCTTACTCATATCGGAATTGTATCCGATTCCGTACACTCCTTTTTCCTGTGCCAGCGTCTGCGGATACGATGTATCACAATGCTGTGTCATCACATCACACCCCATGCTTAACAGCCGCTCAGAGGCTTTCTTCTCTTTCTTTTCATCGTACCAGCTGTTCGTGACATCCACATAGATCTTCGCTTTTGGATTAACCGACTCAACACCGATCGCAAACGCATCGATGCCCCCGGTCACCTCTGCATTTGACGAATCCTGCGCTGCCACATAGCCGATTTTGTTGTTTTTCGTATTCATTCCGGCCACAATTCCGCTCAGATACCTTGCCTGATAGATCCTTCCAAAATAGTTGTTGAAGTTCTTTCCATTGGACATATATCCTGTGCCATGAGAGAAATACACATCCGGATATTTCTCCGCCATATCAGCCGTAACCTGCATATAGCCCCAGCTCGTTGTGAAAATAATATTACAGCCGTCCGAAACACACTCCTCAATCGCTTTCTTCGTTCCGTCCTCATCGGTATCATCCACGATCTTACGCTCAATCTGGTCATCCGACAGCAGAAGATTCTCCTGCATTCCCTTTACACCCAGATCATGCGTGTAGGAATAACCACTTCCCTCATCCGGATCGGACAGGTAAAGAACGCCGACCTTAATCTGATCCTTGCTGATACCGCCTTCTCCCTTCTGTGCAGTGTCGCCTTCGCTCTGCTCATAGCCCTTATTGGTGGCATAATCATCCGGACTGCCGGTTTTTACAGCATTACAGCCGGTAAGCAGAAACGCCGCCGACAGGGTCAGTGCCAGCTTCTGAAATACTTTTCCTTTGCGTTTTCTCATTTCATATCCTCCTTTGACGGCAGCGTCCTGCTGCCATGTGCTTCCCTTTATGTCAGATCATTCTGAAAGCGCGACAAATGTTCGTACGGCAAGATCAGGCGTCCGCGGTAAAGACCACAGCCATCATTGATCAGACTGTTATTGACAGCGGAAAACATATTGACATCGAGCGTATTTAACGCAAGCTGCTGCAAACGCATTCCTCTCTCGTACGCCTCATCAAAGCAGCTGCACTCTCCCTCCGGGATCACATCCCTTCTGGCCCGCTCATTCTCCTGACGCTTCTCATAACCCAAATGATTGGCAGGACCAATCTCCGCATTATCATCCATCGCTTTTGTTCTTAATTGCACCTCCATAAAGCATTTTGCAGTATCATCATAAAATGTAATATGTAAAGAGCGGTAACCATATTCTCCTTCATCAGAAATATAATCTCTGTAATATGGACGTACCGCCGCTTCCATTCTGTCCGAAAGGCTCTCCTTTACCCCCTTCGCCGGCTCTGCCCGGAATCCCCTCTGTTCCATAAATCCCGGCAGCATATTAGCAATCTCATACAGGTAGCGGATCTCCTCGTCCTCCCTGCTCTGTCCCTCCTGCAAGTGACATTTCGGAATCGAGATCACAATGCGGTATGCGATCAGATCACGAAAACAGTCAAGCCTGCTTTTGATCTCCTCCGTGTCCGGGAAACGATGGTATTTCCCATAGTAATCGTAAATATATTCGACGATATATCCGTTAAATTTCTCCTCGGCACGGATCAGCGATTTGATCCGTCCCTTAAAGGTAAACGCTAAAAACGGATACTCTTTTGCCATGTGCATATAAAACTCACGGATTTTCTGCGACTGTGCCGTCAGGAAATCATTATGCTCCAGCATGTCCTTGATCTGATTCAAAAAGCTGCAATGAACCAGATCGATCTCATTGCCGGCGGCTGCCGCCTCCAATTCCAGATCACTGCTGTATTTCTGTAAGATTCGAAGAACCGTATCCCCCGAATACAAATAATCATTTAATGTAATCATAGCTCCCCTGTCTTAAGCCTCTGTATTGTTACAGTGCCTTCTTATATATCTGATACATATCCTCCTGATCCAGCTTCTTTATGCAGCCAACCGTTCTCTTTCCAAAATGGCTGCACTTTTCTGCCAGTTCACGAAGCTCTTCATCACTCGGATGAATGCCAAGCTCGGCAAGACTCGTCGGCATATTAACACTGCGGTAAAACTCCTCCATGGCACAAATACCGCGAAGTGCTGTCTCTTTCTCATCGTCCCCCTCTGTCTGTCCCATTACACGGACAGCAAACTGCGCAAATCTCGCCGGATTACCATCCAGCACATATCTCGCCCAGCTTCCCCAGACAGCTGCAAGACCTGCTCCGTGCGCCACATCAAACATGCCGCCAAGCTCATGCTCCAGCTGATGGCTCGCCCAGTCACCGCCTGCCGTGCCACATCCGGTCAACCCATTGTGCGACAGACTTCCTGCCCACATCACCTCTGCGCGTGCCTTGTAATTGTCCGGCTTCTTCATCAGGATCTGTGCATTCTCCATGACCGTCCGGATCAAATGCTCACTGAAACCATCCGTCAGATCCAGATTCTCCTCCTGATTAAAATAACGCTCCATCGTATGCATCATGATATCCACACAGCCGCTCGCCGTCTGATACTTCGGCAGAGTCATTGTAAGCTCCGGATCCATCACCGCAAATCTGGCACGACAACAGTCATTGCCATAGCCTCTCTTTAACCAGCCATTCTCATTGGTGATCACAGAGGAATTGCTCATCTCAGAACCCGCCGCTGCGATCGTAAGAACAACGCCGATCGGCAGGCAGGATGTTGCCTCACGCTTTCTCTCATAGAAATCCCAGACATCACCGCCGTTTTCTACACCATAACCGATCGCCTTTGAGGAATCGATCACGCTGCCGCCGCCCACGGCAAGAATGAAATCAACCTGCTCCTTCTTGCACAGTTCAATACCTTCATAAACAAGGGAAAGTCTTGGGTTTGGCACAACGCCTCCCAGAGAAACATACGAAACACCTGCCTTGTCAAGTGCCTGAAGGATCCGGTCTAACAATCCGCTTTTGATAACACTTCCACTGCCATAATGAACCAGTACCTTACTGCAGCCCTGCTCCTTCACCAGTTCTCCTACCTGATTTTCTGTTCCTTTCCCAAAAACCACCTTTGTCGGTGCATAATAGTCAAAATTTGTCATATTCATCCTCATTTCCGGAAGCTGATTCAGCCTCTTAATATTCGTATTTTATCATTTATTTTATTCTCAGGCAATATTCCTGCTTATTCCCCCGTTTATTTTCTCATATCTTCTGTCATCAGACAACTACCCTTGTCCATACTCCCGTTTCTTCTGTTCCCGGAATGTGATCATCATCTCTCTTGTCAGACTCAGTCCCTCCGGATCATCCCGGGCACAGAATCCCCGGCTGACCACCATCTCTTTCCTCTCCATTTTATAACACTCCAAAGCAAAATACAACTAAAGATATGGTTGATCATTTTCTCGGCTTCCCGTATGTGAAATAAGAATTTCCGGCACTCTTGATTATTATTCGGATTATGATAATATGGGAAAGAACAATTCCAAAGAAAAGAGGACAAACCAATGATCAATCCGGCAATGATTTTTAAGCTTAAAAGCTCCTGGGAGCGGTTCACTGTCTCCCACCCGAAGTTTCCAAAATTTCTGCAGGCAGCCGCAGCCAATGATGTCATGAGAGAAGGAACCATCCTGGAGATCAACATTACGACTCCGGAAGGTCGCGAGCTTTCCACCAATCTGAAACTGACAACAGACGATCTGCAGTTGATCGATGACATTAAAAATATGACCAGATAGCCTGTGGCTATCTGGTCATATTTTATGTGTGCGGTTACTCAGTCTTCGCATACCGATTATTTGATTGCGCCCATACCATGCGCAAAGCTTGAGTCACATTATTTAAAAATCCTGACCGGATCTTCGGATATCATATAATATTTCACATCCAGATCATTATTTTTTACATACATCTGAAGATATCTCAAATGGTTCTTTTTTTTCTTGTTATTATCAAAATGAAAATATTTTTTATAAAGTCCCGGATAATTACGGGTAAACTTGCGGATCCCCTTACCATAAAATGCACCATCCCCGGTATAGTCTACCTTCTGTACCTGATAGCCGTCTGCTGTCTTTTTCAGATGGAAGCATGCCGGATCGTTGCTTCCGTCCACGCACTGCAGGATATTCCCGATCTTCCGGTATCCGATCCCCCCAAAATAACCAAAGACAAGATACCGGTCTCCTTCCCAGACCCTTTTGAAAATAATGAAGTCCGGAATCCAGCAGCCCTGTCCTTCCTTTTCCTTATACTGTTCCTGCTGATAGGATATGATCGCCGCAAGTGCCCGGTCATTTCCGGTATAACGAAACTCCGGCAGAGGTCTGCTTTTTCGTTCTTCCACCGTCAGGCACAGCCTGTAAACCGCAAGCTTTTTGTCTTTCTTATTACATTCATACAACCGATAGATTCCATCCTGAATCGTTAGAAAATTTAATGTTTTCTTTCCGTCTGCGCTTTTCCATGGGTATGAATTTCTGCTGTAACGGGCGGGATCGCCACGCCACAGATACCCCATTGTATCCGTATAAGCCTTATCCTCCGCAAAGGTGTCAAACGTATCCCTGGTCTTTTCCTGTTTCTTCCATTGTCGGAACAAATCCGCAGCCTCATTCTTCACTGTCATCGTCCCGATCGTGACAATTTTTTCCTCACTCTGTCCATCCGAAATCTCCTCTTCCCGGATTCGGAACTGATGCAGCTTTCCCTTTAGCGAGCCTTCACTTTCATTAAAAACATAAATATCTTTGTTTTTCAGCAGCAGTCTTGTATGCGTACGGTCTGTCCCAAAATAGGCACAGCCGATTTTCTGTGTGTCTATGCTCCCAAGAAGCCGGTCCTTTTGCAGATCATACACCAGAATACCTCGAAGATTGCCAAACACCAGATACCTCTCATTCCTTGCCATAATATCCGGTGCGTAAATTTCTCCCGTTTTACTGCCTATTGTCACCGCCTCTTCCACGATATCCTGTTCGGTCTGTGGATCAGCAGCCTGTCGGAACCACTCCCTGATCTGCTTTGCCAGGTTTCCTCCGGTTGCTGCATTTACTGCTGCGCCGGCCCCCCATAAAAGAAGCACAATCGCTGCCGCTGCTACAGCACAATGCCATCCCCGCAGTCTACGCTGCTTTGACACAATAAGGCTCCCGTCCTCTGCTTCTGTCTGTTCCCCCCTGTTTGATATCTGTGTCCACAGCTCCTCCTTTTTTTCTTCATCAAGCGCAAAAGGTTCAAATAATTTCCGTACATCATTTTCCCGCATAGATAAATCCCTCCTTTTCCAACTCGATTTTTAACTTCTTTCTTGCTGTGGCAAGCTGTGTCTGAATCGTACTCTCTTTTCTATCCAACATTTTGGACATCTCCCCCACAGAGTACCCCTCATAATAATACAGATACAGCACCTCCCGATATTTCACGGGAAGCTTCATCATATGGATAAGTACATCGCTTTCCATCGCTTCCTCCGATGCACGCTCCGGTATATCCCCCAGATCGATCCGTTTTCTCCACGATGACCGCAATATATCCCTGCAGTAATTTTTCGTCACCAGAATAAACCACGCCTTTTCGTGCTCTTCATCCTCAAAGCACTGTGGTTTTTCCAACAGCTTCACAAAGACTGCCTGCACTGCATCCTCCGCATCACAGACATTGCGCAGATACACCATGGCAATACGATATATACGGTCGCACTCTCTGTCATATATTATTTTCAGATCCTGCTTTATCTCTGTCGTTATCATTGCCACCGCTTCCCTCCTTTCACTTTATACACGGATCAGTCTCCGGAAATATCCTCTTCAAATAAAAAAAGTACAATAAAGAAAAAAGTGCATGAAAACGAAACAATCCGTTTCCATACACCTTTCGTTATGTAGAATATCTACACGATCCTGTAAAACAATCAACAATACGTCAGATTATTTTAATGTACCGGAAATTGTAACAGAAATGCTCTTCTTAGGCATTTTCTTGCAGCTTGCTGCCTTGTACTTCTTCTCAGAATACTTGTTCCAGGTATTAACAACCATTACCTGAGTAAAGTCCTGTTTTGCACCCGGATCAGGAGTGAGGGTAGGTTTCTTAACTGTCTTTACAGTCTTACCATCGATCTTTAAGGTTGCAGAAGTAACTTTGAGTTTCTTCTTATCCTTACCTGCAAGGCTTGTATCAACATAGATGCTGTTCCAGCCCTTATCCTTTGCGAAGGATTTCAGCTTAGCACCTGAAGCAGATACAGTAACTGTGAACTTGCCCTTCTTGATGGTTGCATTGGAAAGCTTGATTCCGGAAATAGAAGCCTTTTTGTTTCCATTCATAACACCCTTGCTGCGGTCTGAGACATTATGGTTTGAAAGAACACCATTATAGCCCTTACTTGCGAAGCAAAGATATGCAGTTGCGCTGGATGCAGCGTCAGCCTTCTTGGAAACCTGTGGTACAGCAACGATAGAAGATGCTGCAACAGTTGCTGCTAATGCAACGGAAAATACTCTTTTTGCTACATTTGATAATCTCATAATATTGCCTCCTTAATAAGAATATAAATTTGCAAACTCATATTAGCACACTCATATTTTTATGTCAATGTCACAAGACAAAAAACAGGCGGAAACCACTGGAAAATACGGTATTCATTAGCTTTCCATGGGTTTCGTTTTTACAATTCATTGTAGATTTCTTCTATTTTAAACGCTGTCACATTTATGACTGTTTCCTGCCGTATTTTTGACATATTTTCATCACATTTTAGTCACGATCAGCGTGCCAGAAAATCCGTGATCTCAGCAATATATAAGGTATGATAATCCTTATCCGCATACCATTTTTCATCAATCTCACCATCCAGAAACTCCTCCGGTTTAATCTCTGTCGCAGACATCGCGCGGCAGATCAGCACAAGATTCGCCTGATCCACATACGGAACACCGTTCTGATAATCGATCTCCACACCGGCTTCCTTCAGCTTATCCTCGGTTCTGCCGGAAACAGTTCCGAGATATTTGAGCATATTGCGGTGCTTTTCTCCTAAGAAGGACAGAGAAAATGTTCCCTCACGATCAATGAACTCTTTTGTGTAACGGCTCTGACGGATCACAACAAACGCCGCATTCTTGCCCCACATTACACCCATGCCACCCCAGGAAGCAGTCATTGTATTGACCTTCTCCTCGTTGCCGGCAGTCACTAACATCCATTCCTTACCAATTTTGTCAAACGGACTGCACTCCAGCATATCTGCTGTAAAAGACTGAAAACTATGCATATTTCTTCCTCCATTCTGTTCTCGTTTTCTTCATTATATTATTTCCGCATATTTTTGACAAGCACTCCATAAAATGATAGGATAACGCTAGTGTGGCGGTTTCAAACAGCTGTCCTACAACATTAACTTACGTTTACGAATTATAAAAAGAGGTCTTACCGATGAAAATAGAAATGCATGCTCACACCAGCGAGGCGAGTCCATGTGCAAATGTATCCGCCACAAAAATTCCTGCTCTGTACCAGAAAGCAGGTTATGATGCCATTGTCATTACCGATCATTACTGTAAATGGGCGCAGGACCGCAGCGGTCTTACCGATAATGACGATTATGTGCAATATTTCTTAAATGGATACCGCTCCGCCAGAAAGGCAGCCGGGCAGATCGGCTTTACGGTTCTTCTCGGTGCGGAGGCAAATCTGCCGGGCAGTCCGAACGACTATCTTCTTTATGGAATTACCGAAGAATTTATCCTCACACACCCGGATATTCATGAAATGTCTCTGCCTGAGCTATACAAGTTGTGCCACGACAACGACATTCTGCTGCTTCAGGCGCATCCATACAGAACCTACTGCAATCCTGCCGATCCACAGTATCTGGACGGTGCCGAAAGCTACAACGGCAATCCGAGACACGACAACCGGAATGAGCTTGCGCGCGAATGGACCGATGAATTTCATATGATCGAATCCTCCGGAAGCGATTTTCATGAGCTGGAGGATGTTGCCAAGGGAGGCATTAAGACCGATGAAACGATCTTAGATACCAGACAACTCAGGGACGTCCTTCTTTCGGGACAATACCAGCTTTTAACCCCGTAAACCACACGCCGGTATCCAAGAAGTATGAAGTGAGGAAAAGCAATGAAAAAGAATGAGAATCTGAACAAATTCCAAAAAGCATTTGATCGCCTGAAACAGCAATGGAACGAAGAGCCAAAAACTGTTCCACAGGTTATTTACCGCAAGGGAAAACTTCTTGGCTTTAATCTTCTTGATACCGCTGTTTCTGCCTATGCCGGACAGGCTGCATTTATGATGATCCTGTCCTTTTTTCCGTTCGTCATGTTTATGCTTGTTCTTCTGCAGCGTCTCCCGTTATCGCCGGAGCTTTTGATCACGGCATTGGAGCATTTTGTGCCGCAATCCTTCCGCACATTCATGACGGATATCATCAATAATATTTATACTGCACAGACAGCGACTCTCCTGCCCGTGACCGTCATCGCCGCATTGTGGCTCGGCTCGAAATCATTTCTTTCGATCATCTATGGATTAAACTCCGTATACAAGATTCCGGAGACACGTGGCTATTTCACACTGCGACTCTGGGCTATGTTCTACACCCTGCTTTTTGCTCTGTTGATCGTAGCGACTCTGATCCTGTTTGTTTTCGGCAACCAGCTTTATCTGCATATCACGAAAATATTTCCGCTTTTGACACATATCCTGCTGCCGATCATCAGCTTCCGTTCCACCGCAGGATTCTTTGTCATGCTGCTGTTTTTCACCGGCATGTATGTGCTGATCCCAAATCACCGGCTGCATGGTTATGTGCCGGAATTTGTTCCATCCGAAGAGATCACCGGCAATCAGATCCGCCCAAGACGCGTGCCGTTTGCCAGCCAGCTTCCGGGTGCCCTCACCGCAACTATCGGATGGCTGGGATTTTCCTTTCTCTATTCCTTCTATGTAGATCATATCAGCAATTATTCTTCCATCTACGGAACCATGACTACGATCGCGTTGCTGATGGTATGGCTCTACGCCTGTATGTATATTCTGTTCTTTGGCGGATGGTTAAACTATACGATTCAGCGTTTCTTAAATAAATAACTCAAACTTCGCACACCGATTAGTTGATTGCGAAGTTTGAGTAAATAATGAGGTTTTCATCCGCTTTCGCCTTATGTATCGGTGTTTATGCTTTCTTATTTTTATCTTTTGCATTGATTTATCATTTGTAAAATACTATATTGATTTTCTACTGTACCTTGCAATGACTGTAGTAATGTTTTAATATCTGCCGGTAGTTTTTGCCCTGCCGTGCCATTTCTCCGGCTCCGTTCTGACTCATTCCCACGCCGTGACCAAGACCGCCGCCGATCAGCGTAAATGTCCTTGTTCCATTTCCGGAACCATCTAACACTGTAAACGCCGCACTTGGAAGCATGGATAATACTGCCGTTTCTCCGGATTTCTTCTTCGTAATCTCAGTTCCTGACGGATACAGCTTCTGACGAATCTCCTCCTGCCCCTCCAGCGTGATCCTTCCAAGCGAACCACGGACGCGAAGCTTCCGGATCAGTCCGCTTTTGCCGCGCGATATCACCGTGATCTTTCGAACAGTTCCGATGCCAAGCTTTGCTCCCAGCGTATCTGCCGAAAGCGTCACACTCCATCGGTACCAGTCATACCCGGAATCATAGGTTTCTTTGCTGCCCGTGATAAAGTCATAAAAGCGCATCTCGCTTGACAGTCCCGGTCCCACATCCTCACTGTCCGTCTGAAATCGCACCGGGTAATTACTTCCTTTTGCCGTTCCCCATGCCTCCTGCTCGGAAGCGCTGCAGCCCCAGGACGTGGAATAATAATAGGTTGTAATAACGTGATCCCCGGAATAAACCTTCTTTCCTGCCGTGCGGTCAACTGCCCTTCTGGTTCGCGCATCCTCTCCTGCCATATGATACACTTGAAATGCCGTCGTATCATCCACATCGGCACCATACGCTTTATAACTGTTGGAACGCATCTGTCTCCATGCAAAGGATCTGGCACAGACCGCCTGTGCCTTTAACGCCTCCATCGGATACGAAGACGGCATTTCACTCGGCACAACACCATACAGATATTCCCTCAGCGACAAAGTATTGATCAAGATAAATCCTTGCTTCTTTCGGACAAGCTTCATGGTTCCCCGATACGCCTGCACCTTTCCGGACCGCGTAATCGATTCAACCCGTATCCTCCCCTTCGGACAGGATATCCTGACTGTTTTCGCAGATTTCTTTGTATTATTTGCAGACACTGAAACGGTCTGCCCCTTATCATACACCTTTGTCTGTCCGTTTTGTCGGACAAGTAACTCCGCCGTTCCACTGATCCGAACCTTATCATGGTATATGCTGTTCATAGCATCGTTCGTCAACAGCACACGGATCATCTGCTCATCCCCTGATGTGGTGGAGACAGGTTTTTCGGTACTTCCCGGCTGTGTGATCTTATTCCATTCCTTCTGCAGCAACCCCTTCCGCTGGCAGTCGTACAGAATGCACCCTAAAAAAAGCACCGACAATGCAAACAAAAGCCATAGCCGACGCTTCGTTTTCTGTTTTTTCTTTTGATTTCCTTTTCTTCCTCGGACATGCCGTTTTCTTTCCGCCATCTGTCTCCTTCTGTGTTCCATTCCGTCTCTGTGATACTCCGTGCTTGTCTTTATCAAATATATTCCGGAAGCTTCTGTTTTATGAAAGCTGCCGCTTCCCCGATAAATTCCACTGCGCGGTCATAGGTGTAATAAACCGGCTTCTGCGGCGCAGGCGCCTGATCAAAAAAGAAATTCCGGACCCACTCACGACTGTCCGCAAGCTCTTCCGAAGTGATCATCTCCACTCTCTCCGCCGGCTTTGCTGCGTCAGGATCTGCTTCCTTCTCCAACTCCTGCTTTGCTGCGTCAGGATCTGCCTTCCTCTCCAGCTCCATCATCTCCAGAATGCTGCACGAATCCTCGCAACGCAGACAATCCTCTGCACGTTTAATCCCCGGATACTCCCTGCCCAGTCTGAAATCAATCTGGTTGACATCATAGGTAAAATGCTCAAAGGTTTCCGCATCCCGGTCCGTCAGTCCGATTGCCGCAATCTTTTCCATGAATTCCTGCCGGATTGTTTTCATAAAGATCTCATCCGTCAGAATATGTGTCACATAACCCAGATACAGATCCCGGTCCAAAGCATGTTCCGACAGCATCTGTACACAAAAGCTGCGAATCCTCTGATGAAAGACTTTCTGATGATCTTCCCTTGTAAATTCCCAGTCCGGAATGCCATCGCGAAAATGCGTATGCATCTTCATGGACCGCACATAGCCTTTCCGGGACATAATGCCATCCGGCGCAAGATTCCCCAGAACAAAATGTACCGGATCCTTCAGCTTCAGAAAGCTTCCCTGCTGCCTCTGATCCTCCCGCAGCAGTTCCACTGCCACTGCCATATGTTCTACAGATCCTGCCATGCCGCTCCTCCTTTATGACTACATGATCATTTGTCGTTATCTTTGTCCAGATATGCGCATGCCTGCTTGGCAGTCTGCACCAGGTATCCCATGGCAATGCCCGGATAATTACCGGCTGCCGTCTCTCCTGTCAGCATTAATGCATCTGCGCCATCCAACACCGCATTATAAATATCCGAAACCTCGGCTCTTGTCGGAACCATCGCCTCCTCCATCGAATGAAGAAGCTGTGTCACAACCATAAACGGCTTTCCTGCCTTCTTACAACGCTCACTGATATCCTTCTGGATCGTCGGAAGCTCCCAGAGCGGAACTGCCATTCCCAGATCTCCTCTGGCGATCACGATCATATCACTTTCGGGAATGATCTCGTCAATCGCCTCATAACCGGCAAGATTCTCTATTTTTGCAAAAATACGGATATCTCCTACGCCTTCTGCTTCCAGCGTCTTTCTGAGATTGATAATATCCTGTGCCCCACGGACAAACGGAAGCATGCCCCCTGTCACTCCCGCCTCATGCGCATTGTGGATATTCATAAGATCCGCCTTCGTCAACGTCGGAAGCTCAATCTCCAACCCCGGAATCGTAATACTCTTCTTGGATTTAAGAACGCCACCACGAAGAACCACACACTCCGCATAACGCTCCTTCGCTTTCTTGACCGTCAATAAAATCTTTCCATCGTCGATCAAAATCTCGCTGCCCTTTTCTAACGAGCCAAGAATCT
>ERZ780223.1580-NODE-1580-length-22111-cov-4.190606_pt1 | contig 22111 bp, 28 predicted proteins | sample MGYA00511016_ERZ780223 | MGnify/ENA primary metagenome ERZ780223 (study PRJEB29588, sample SAMEA2159032) | human gut metagenome | biome: human gut; feature: human-associated habitat; material: faeces | place: Denmark | collected 2008/2010 ... | reverse complement strand
TCAAGGGCAGGCCGCCGTAAAACGGCGGTGCGATGCACCCTTGACAGCCCGCTCCCGGCTGTACGAAAAAACAGGCGGCGACGGGGGATATATACCACCAGAGCCATGATGCGGAGGGCAGGGCCCTCGGGACAAAATGTCTCGAAGTGGTTACTTGTCCTGCTCCATCTTTTTCGGAGCCTTCGCCAGTTCGGGCGGCTGTTTCTCTTTCCACTCGTCCAGCAAAGTCATGATCTGCTCCTTCATTTTGGCGGGAGTAGCCTCCTTGCCAAAATACTTTTCCAGTTCAGCGGTAGAAATAATCACGCCTCGATCCTCCTTTTTCTTTTCTGATAAGATGCCATCAATGACATCACCATTGAGTTTCCCGTCCTTGTCCAGCTCCCGGAGCTTTTTCGCCTGGGCCAGAGAGGGGGATGCCTGTTCTCCGTCAATGGAAACAGCGATCAGCCGCTGGTTTTTGGGGCGGATATAGGAAATCTCCACAGCGGGCATAAAGCCCATTTTTTTATCGTCCACCTTGTCCAGCAGTTCCGGCACAAGGGAGTTCAGCCGCAGATAACGCATGACCTTTTTATAGTTCATGTCGTGCGCCTCGCCCACGATCTCAACGGAGCGTTTTCCAATATCGCCCTCGGCCACATTTTTCAGCCGCCCGCCCTGGTGCTTGATGTCCTCCACTTCCAGTTCCAACAGGGCGGCCAGTTCGCTGGGGAGCGTCTGATCCCTCTGCTTGTTGCTGTCCTTCATGGCCTGTACCGCCTCGTGGTCAGTCATTTCCCGGACGATAAAGGGCATTTCCTCCAGCCCGGCCAGCTCACAACCATGATGGCGGCGATGGCCAGCCACGATCTCATAACCGTTTCCGTCTTTTTCCGGGCGGGCAAGGCCGGGAACCATTACGCCGTTTGCCTTGATGGACGCTACCGTTTCCTGCATTTTGGCATCGTCCCGCACCTTAAACGGGTGGGGGCGGAATGTGTGGAACGGATGCATTTCGGAAAGCTTCAGATAGACCAGCTTTCCTTCCTCCACAGGACGGGGCGGAGCGGCTGGCTCAGGCGGAGCCTGTTCCGGGGCCGGAGCCGCATTTTCGGGTGGGGCCTTTTCGGGTTCCGGGGCAGCTTTAACCTCCGCAGCCTTTTTCCCACTTCGGGACAATTTGTCTCGCTTAGTCGGCGTGGCCTCGCCGGGGGCCGCCTTATCCGCCTTGGGTGGGCGGCCCTTGCGGGGCTTCGCCGCCTCCTTGCCAGCAGGCTCCGCTTTTTCCTCTTTTGGGGGACGGCCCCGACGGGCCTTTTTAGGTTCATCATCCCCAGCGGTGGGAGGTTCCTCCTGCGTTTTCTCCTTCGGCTCTTTTGCCGCCTCCTCTTTTTCTACCTCGGCCCGGGCTGTCTGCCGCTTTTCATTCATCAGCTCATTGATTTTGTCAAAGGACACCACCACATCACCGGGCTCGGGCTGGGCAGGCCCCTCCTGCTGGGGTGTGGGAGCGGCAGTTTGTTCGGGAGCCGGAGCCTGGGGCTCGTCAACCGTAACAGGAGCGGGAGCCTCCGGGAGCTTCTCCTCACCGGGGCCTGTGTTCAATTTTTCATCTGCCATTCACTATCCTCCTTTTCGTGAAAGTTGCACAATTTTGCGGGTTAAATTTCTGTAATTATTTTTCCGCCTCCTTCCGGTCTATCCACGCAAAAAAGCCGCCCGATTTGAACGCCGGACGGCTTTTTGTGTAATGTGATAGATCAAATATTATTTTTTGTGGTTCGTAGGCTCCGAAAAGCCTTGTATTTACAGCGTTCCTAATAGGAAACAATCATATGATAGTGGGCAGGCATTTCAGCTTGACTCAAACTATGTGTCGCTTCGCCGCCAGTTGCCCCAGCGGAGTATGTATCACCAGCCGCAAGCAGGAACACGTCTTTGATTTGCTCCCATGTCCCGAAGCCAAACAGTGTGCCGGGATTTGTGGCCGCTGCCGACATATAGATAGCGCCGACCGGGTAAACATCTTCAAGCGATATTGCTGGCATAGTACCCACTATCTCATCACCTGCTGCGTTATGTGCAGTATACCCTGCCTTGAGCGCCGCCGGCTCTACCGTGTCCGCCGTCAGGTCAAGCTTAACTTCATCATCTATAATGACCTTGCTTACTCCCATGTCAGCCTCCTATCGTGAGTGTTATTCCTCCTGCCGCATTGGCAGCTTCCGAGACTGGTATTGCCGCGACCGTCACCGAGGACAGGCAGTTGTAGCCTCTGTCGGGCAGATCCTCCTGACTTGCAAAGCTCGGAGTGACAGACTTTGCCTGCGGCTTCATTCCATCGGAGCCGGACATAGTGCCTGCCACGCCGAGCACTGTTATGCCCTCGCGGATGTTTTCGGGGATAAGCTTTGCTTTCTCCGCAGCCGCTATCTGCGCCTTGCCGCTTCCGTCGTGAAAGCCCATGGGGATGGGCGGTGTGCCGTCCTTGGTAGCTATCTCAAGTGTCTTTGCCCCGTTGTTCGGCATTGTGCCGGTCAGCTTGGAACCGGCCACATAAGCGGTTTTGTCCTTGAGTATTTCCGCCGCAGTCGCCGTCGCGTCCGAGGTGTTCGCGTCGTTCGTGTTCGTGCCGACGATGGGCGCGCCGCTCTTGTCATGCGCCTTGATACCCTTCTTCAGGTCAGCCGCGGTTATGTCGTCGCCCGTAAGGTCAAGCTTTACCTCTGTGCCGAGTATTACCTTGTTGAACTATTCAGCCATAATATTCGTCTCCTAAAATAAGAGTTTTCCCGCCTGCATCGTTTGAAACTTCAAACTGCGGGATTTTCTGCACTGTCACGTCGTCCAGCATTGAGCGCCCCTTCGTCTCCAGCACCACCGGCTCGTAAGTCTTAGGCCGCACGTCATATTCTCCGGTATATTTTGGCGACGTGTCTGCCGTTATCTTTATTCCGAGGTCGAGAGCGAGCTGTGAGCCTGCGCCAATGTTGGCGCTTATCCGCCGCATCCGCTGCATCTTTGCCGTCACGGTTCTCATCACAGCACTCTCCTCGTGTCTGTCGCTACGACCTCTATCTCCCCTGCCTTGAGCACGCCCGACACGGTGCCGTCGGCAAACTTAGGCCGTATCAGAAGGTCGTATCTGTCCTCTGCCATAGCGAAGCTCTCTTCCTGCGTCAGCGGAAACTGGAACTCGCCGTTGGCGTAGCCCAGCTCGTCAGGGTAGAGCTTGGATATGCCGCCGAGAATGACCTCCATAGCCTCGATATCCGCGTCCGTGACAGGCTCGCCGTCAGCTGTCAATGCTATCGGTATGAGCTATGCGTCCCCTTGTAGAATTGTCATACTTAACCCCCCAGCGGAATTTTTCCGAGATACAGCTCGGTGGACTTCTTGCCTATGTACGGAGTAACCGGAGTGAGCACTCCGTTTATGTATATCGCAGCGCTATCGTCCTTCACCGTAATGCTCTGCACGGCATCGGTAAGCCCAACGCCGTTTTGAAGCACGGTGCTCCCTGCTCTTGCGTAGCACCACATCTGGTCTGCGCTGCCATAGTCACTGTTTTTCTTCAGAGACAGCAGGAAGCTGAGGATTTTCCCCGTCTTTGTTACCGGAACCTTTACGCCTGAACCTTCCCATGCCGTCGCATAAGTCTTGCCGTAAACCGTCGTGCCTATCGAGCTTACGCTAACCGAAGTGCTGCCGTTGATAAGCACGTCGCCGAAAAGATTGACGTCGTATGTGCCTGTGCGCTGCGTCATTTTGACCTCTACGCGAGTTATCCATGCATACCATGCTCCGTTCTCCTTTGCTGCGGCATAACTCAGCCGCAATCCGAAATTGCTATACGCTACTTCAAAAGAGCCTGTATAAGCTGCCATATCTCAGCCTCCTATCAGGAAGAAAAGCTCATCATCAGCAATGTCCGCCGGTATGCTTGTGCCGTAGTGTATGCCGTTTACCAGCTTATATCTGGTGGCAGCCATAGCAGTGTTAGGAGCGCCTGCTGCCAGCTTTTCGCCGGTGACTGCGCCCGCGCCAAGCTTCGCGGTAGTAACCGCGCCGGGCGCAAGCTTGTCTGCTGTAACGACTCCACCCCTGATTTTTGCAGACGTGATGCTGTTGTCGTCCATCTGGTCAGTGCCGACGGCCTTGTCTGCTATCTTGGCCGTGGTGATGGCCAGCTCCGCAATAGCCGCAGTCGCAACGGCGAGAGCCGCTATCTTCTCCGCCGTTACAGCGCCCGCACCAAGCTTGCTCGAAGTCACGGCATCGTCCGCTATCTTCGCCGAGCCTACCGCGCCGTCCGATATCTTGCTTCCGGTAACAGCGTTGTCCGCCAGCTTTGCCGCTGTGAGAGATGCGTCTGGAATGTTACCGACTGCCGCCTCACTTATCTGCGCTTCAAGCTTTTCGAGCGCCGCCTGCACCGTGGCTATGCCGGTAAGTCCGGATATTGCCGCTATGCCGAGGTTCCCAGCAGCCGCGCTGCCCTCAAGCGCGGGGAGCAGAACGGTGTTTATCCACGTCTTAATGGTGTTCCCGGCCTTGTCGAACGTCGCTTTCAGCTGGTCGGCGGAAAGCCCGTCAACGTCGTTCGGCTCGTCGTCCAGCTTGCTTATCTATGCAATATCTTCTGTCAGTTTGGTAAATGCCATTTTTTCACCCCTTCGTATATCCGGTAAACCTCACTCGCACATCCGCCGCAAGTATCGTGCATGTCGTGTCAGGCTCCGCCGCCATGAATATAAGCTTATAAAAGACGAACTTCTTCGCCTTTATCTTCAGCCTTGTCATATGCGGCTTGCGGTTCGTGCCGAAGCTCCAGTTCCGGAAGTTCGCGCGTCTGAAGCTCGCCATCTGGCTTGCAACAATCTTTTCGGCATAGGTGCTTTTTCTGTCTGTCTGCGCCGTCACGGTCACTTCGCCGTTTGCCTCCGGCTTTATGCCTATCCATATCTGAGCGGAGTATTTGCGCATGTAATCCTGCCCAAAGCTCATCGAGCCGCTTTCCCAATATGCGTCGATAGCCCGCCCGTCGTCGGTGATATGCTCGTAGCCTAAATGCTCTATCGCGCCCCCGGACGTGCCGTAGTAAAGCGCACCGTGGAAGTTCGCCATGCATACCGCGTCAAAGCCGTCGTAGCAGTACCAAGCGTCCGCCGCGTAGTTCTGCACAAGAGCCTTGCCGTTATAGCAGATGTAATACTCCTGATTGTCGTTGTCGTCCCAGCAGTAGCATTTTGCAAGGTCAAAGCCGCCCAGCGTCGCGTATATCCGGTCGCTTATGCGCTTTGCCTGCCGCTCGTCCGCTGTCAGGTTCGAAGAGTAGCTGCTGTTGTTCCGCCACTCGAAAGCGTCCTTGCCGTGCAGCGTTCTGGGCGAGTTCAGCACGAGGCGCGTCTGTCCAAGCGCAGCGTTGCCTATCGCCCTGTTGATAGGCGATACATAAAAGGCTTTCGTTGTTGCGCCGTCGGCCAGCGTAAGCTCGCTTGTGCGTATGCTCCATGCGCTGCTCGACTTGTAGGCAACGAGCGTGGAGTAATGCCGTATCAGCCCGGTGATGGGCGTGTTCGCATCGCCAACGTTCACAACGTTCAGGTCGGGGAAATAGTCCGCCCTCGGCTTGCCGTCGTAGTCAAGCCCTGAGTATATCGCCTGATTGCTCCCGTCACCGTAGAGGAAAACCCGCGTGTCCTGCGCGCCGTCGTAAAGCTCGCTGTACCGCATCGAGCTTACCTGTGTGCGGAAGTTTGTCGCCATCGTCCAGCCTATCTCAAGGCTGTTTACGCCGAGTGCCGGGACTTCAGTAAAGGTCACTGTTCCTGCCGTCAGGTCTGCCGTGTATGCGCTCGCCGCCAAATTCTCGCCGGTTTTCAGGTCTTGCACATAGTCGAGGCTCTGCAAGCCGCTTTCCGGCAGCGTGAATTTCGCCGCCTTGCCGTCCGGGGATATCCAGCAGCGCCGAGTGCCTACGAGCTTGTTTACCTCCTCCAGCGTTTCCCCGCCGCCGCTCGGAGGTACGGATATCGTCACAAGCGGCCTGTACCCGCCGACGTCCGAAAGCGTCGTGCCGTCATACTGCTTGTATTCGCTGCCGTTTATGAGGTAGAGTATTTCGGAAAAGCCGAACATGTGCACCTCATTAGTGGTGTCGATGCTGCCTATCTCGGTCGCGGTGAAGGCTCCCGTCTCCGCGTTCCACAGCCGCCAGAGCTTGCCGCCGCAGGCGGCGATGAATTCCTCATTGCCGTTTATATAGCCCGTCCACATGCCCCGCACGGGAGCAGAGCCGAGGCTTACAATCTTCTTGCTGCCGGGTCTGCGGCGTAGATTCCCGTCTCGCGTAATGGCAAAGTTCCGCATTGCCGCTGCCTCGCCAAGCTTCAGCTTGGTATCGCCGTCTGGGTTCTCGTTCAGCCCCAGCCATGCTTTTATCTGGAATATCTTTTCGCTTGTGCTGCCGCTTATAGTCGCCATTGCCGCTCCTTACTTGAAAGAATTCCAGCCGCCGACGCCAATCATGTTTATGTTCAGCGTCTTCTCACCGGTGTCTACCGGTCTGTCAATATAGCCGCCGTTGTTGGGCTGCTTCAGGGCGTTCAGGCATCCCTGCGCCCTTTTGTTGTCGCTTGTCATTTCCCGCACAAGCCAGCTTTCGCGCTTGTCACGGGCGTACTCGAATACCTCGCGGTACTTCATAAAGTCGTCGTGGTCTTCGCTCTGAAGGTTTTTTATCTGCCTGTCGCTCAACTTGAGAAACAGTTTCATGCCCGCGTAGTCCGGGAAAACATGTTTCTCCTCGCAGTCTGCAAGCTATGCGCCTATCGCATTGCGAAGCTCCTTCGGACTGTTGTACTGCGGTTTGCGTCCTCTGGTTTCCATGTTGCCCTCCTTAGCTCCACATTCCGAATTCGTTATATGGTTCTATCCCACCGTAGATATCCTCAATGTCCTCGCTTGCCTGCGGCAGGCCGAACACGAGCCTGTTCTTCAGCTCGTCGTAGCGCTGCTGGAAAAAGCTTGCCGCACTTGGGTTTTCGTCGAGCTGCAAATGCGCCGCGAGGCCATACGGAAGTATCGTCCGGCAGATGTAATCGTCAAGTCCGATGCTGCTGTCGAAATCGCTTATCGTAGATACGATAGGCCGCTTTCCTGCCCTGCTCACCTTATATGTGTCGGAGTACATGTACAGCTCACCGGTGAGCATATTGAGTATCAGCAGCGTCCTCTGCTTGTATTCCTTAGTGTCTGCGGTGTCGGTGCTGCCGGTGCTTTCGTTGACCTCGTCTATAAGCCCCATCGCCGCGTCGAATACGTCCTGAGCCGTAGTTGCCATAGTTTCGCTCCTTATCCTGCATCAGCCGCCCGTTAAGGCGGCTGATGTTTTGTTATAATCAATTACTTTGCAGGTTTGTCATAGCCAAGCGCTCTTGCGCTGTCGCCGGTTCCCTCGGTGGTCGGGTCGACCACAACGCCGAGTATCGTCAGAACAACGAACACAGCGTTCACAACGGCAAGCAGCTTGTCACTAAGCTCGCCGAAGTCCAGAGTGAAACCGAACACCGCCGCAACTGCCTGAATGAGCAGGAGCACGGCGGGGATAAGCGCCAGCCAGAAGCTCTTGTTCTTAAACCTGACTTTCCAGTTAATCATGTCAAGACCTCCCAATCTTGCGTTCGAGTTCGCTTATTTTTGCCTTAACTTCGTTTATGTCTCGCTCCAGCAAAGGGATGCGGGCAGCGAAGCTATTGTGCATTTCAACCTTCTTTTCGAGCTGCTCAACTCTGTATGCAGTTAGCCTGAAGCCGCTGTAACTGCCGAGCGCTGCTCCTATAAGGCTGAGAACTGCAATGATAATTTCTGTCATGTACTGTTCCATATAGCCCTCCGTTTACAATGTTTAGGTGTGGGGCGCGTTTAATCGCGCCCCGTTAAATCATGCAACGGTGAAGGTAGCTACGCCGGAGTTGAGGCTGCCGGTCTTTTCTGCATAAGCTTTGATAACAGTACCTGCCGCCGGGGTGGTGAAGGCCGCAGAGTAGGTCTGTGCGTTTCCGCTGGTCTTCGGGTCGCTGCCGTCAAGGGTGTACTTGATGGCGGTGGAGCCTTCGGAGGTAATGGTTATCTTGCTGGAAGCGTTGGCAATGGTCGGGGTAGCCGCCGCTGCGGTAGCATAAACCAGAATGCCGTCGCTGTGTGCGCCGAGAACGAAGCAGTCGTGCAGGAGCCTGCCCTGAACGATGTGGCCGTCGACGACGTACTGGTTGTCGAGGACGCGCAGCGTCTCGATTTTCTTCGGGGCACAGGCAACGCCCTTCTTGATTATCATAAAGCTGACGTTGTCGGGGAGATAAACATCGGGAACGATGCGAACCTGCATACCGCCGATAGTGCCGCAGACGCCGTTTACGACAGCAGCCTGACCTGCTTTCTCAAGGCCGACGACCTGATCTGCCAGCTTCATGTTCACAGCCATGGTTTCGCCGATGTAGATTACGCGGCCTGCAAGGGGGACAAGCAGGTTGCTCATCGCAGCGCCGGCTTTGAAGATAGCCTCAAGGATAGTGTTCTTAGCGAGCGCGGTAGCGTTCACCGTGACGGTCTTAGCACCGTTTGCCATCTTCGCGAGGCGGTACTTATCGACATAAGGGATAAGCACCTCGTCGGTCTGGCGCTTGAGAACCTTGCTCGCAGCCTTAATCATAAGCTGAGAGGTGTTGTTGCCCTTGTCGATGACGCCGTTGAAGCTCTTGTCGTCGCTGACGGTCATCTCCTGATAGGTGTCTCCGACCTCGGTCAGAGCGCCGAAGCGGGAAGAACCGTCAGTCTTGGTGCGGTCGTAGTCCACCAGCGGCAGCGTGTCAACGCTGTATACCCTTACGGTAGATACGCCAGTCCAGTCCTACTCAGAGGTGAAAAGACCCTCGGTGCAGGAGCCAATCTTGAATCTCTCCGCAACCTTGGGAGAGGCTTTACTTGCGAGATTTATTGCCATGTTTTAATCCTCCGTTGTTACACAACTCAGACGGAGTCCCAACCCTCATCGAAGGCGTCCTTTGGTGTGGGCGCTCCGGCGCTTTGCCACGAGCCTGTACTCCGTTCCTTATTTCTTTGGTTTAGTTTAAGTTCTTCAAGCTCTGCTTTGAGCTTTGCGTTTTCGTGCTTGCGGTATGCGCCCGCAAGGTCGCCGGTTCTGGCGCACTCCGTCCATACCTCCTTGGGGATATCCTCCGGCTTCACGCCGGGGTACTCCGCGATAAAGGCTCTGAACATCTGCGCCCTCTGCGCGGCGCTTTCGTCCTCAGCCGGCTTCTTCTGCTGCTCGGCGGGCTTCGGCTGTTCGGCCTCCGGCTCCTTCTCAGGCTCCGGCTCTGCTGCGGTCAGCCGCGTCTGCGTAGCGCGGATAAGCGCGTCTTCAGGGCTTACCACATTGCCGGACTTCTCTGCGTCCTGAATGCTCCATGTGGCTCTCACTCTGTCCAGATGCTGCTCGATGGTTGCGTCGCCTGCGCGTTTTGCAAGCTCCTTCAGGAATTCGGTCTGACCGTTCAGCGCAGCGCGCTCGCGCCTCAGTTCATCCCTATCCTGCCGCACACCGTCGTAATCCATGCCCTTGCCGGCAAACTCAAGCACCTCGTCAATGGTGTACAAGCCTTCCTTGCCAAGATGCTTGAGAGTGTAGAGTTGGTGTCCCTCTGTATTCTCCTGTGCCCCGGCGTTATCCGCTTCCTCCTGTGCACCCGTTTCGGCTTCTGCCTGCTCGGTCGTGTCGCCATCGCCTTCCTCCGTTGGTGTCCCGGTATCAGCCTCCTGCGGCTCGTCCGCCTCAAGCTCAAAGCCATCGTCCTCACTCGGAACGTCGCCCCAGCCTTCGTCAAAGGCGTTCAGGTCAAGCTCCTCGTTCTGCTCTGTGGTCTGCTGTACTGTGTTCTCCAGTTCCATGCTGCTCCCTTTCCGGCGTTGGTGTCCCGCCTCAAGTTTTATCTTTCTATTTCAAAGCCGTTGGTGTCCCGGCTCAGATTAGACCTTCTGTGCTGCCGGTGCGGTTTATCTGCCTTTGCAGGCTTCCGTAACCGCTTCCGCCGCTTATCTCGTGGTTTGTCCCGCCCATATATGTCTTCGGGGCAGCCGCACCGCCCGGAGCCGGGAGCGCAGCCATTTGCGCATCAAGCTCCTGCTTCTTCTCGTTTATCAGCGCCCGCTTACCCGGCACAGTGTAGTCGGGAATTCGCTCAAGGTACTGCACAATGTTTATATGGCCTGCCTGAAGCAGCGCGTCCAGCGTCTGCACAGCTGCAATTTCCGAGAAGTACGAGCTTGCGCCTACGTCAAGCTTCAGAGCCATCGGGAAGTTCTTGAGCATCGAGAAGTCGAACTCAAGCGTAACCTCGTCCGGCAGCGCAGCTCCTGAGAATTCGGCGGCCTTTTGAAGCTCCTCCGGAGGCTCCATATCCACCGGCCTCTTGCCGTAGTACGCGGCCATGAATTCGAGATATATCCGGAACAGTTCCTCCGTTGCACGGTAAAGGTTCTGCTTCGTTATCTCTGCCGGAGTCGATGCCGCCCTTTGCAGAGCTATGATTGCGGAGGTGTTGTCCGGTCTGGTATCGCCAAGGGCAACGCTTGTCGCGCCAAGGCTCTGCTCCGTCTCCTCTATCGCCATCTGAATGAACTGGCTTATCTGTGGGGATATACTTGCCGGGTCGATTATCTTCGCTACGGAGTTGATGTCGCCGCCGGCAACCGGTATCGCGCCTCCGACTCTGTTATCCCAGCCCGGAACTCGCGTCCGGTCGTAGATTATCTTCGGGAAGCTCGTGCGCATCATCGAGAGCATCGACATTGCGTAAGCCTTGTTTATGAAAATCTGGTTCGGGATAAGCCCGGTAGTCATGGCCTGCCCATGGTAGCTGTCCTGTATGTAGTCCCAGCAGAGCCAGCATATCGGGTAGAGCCTGATGCCGAGGTTGTACGGCTCCTTGACCGGGCAGCTCTGAGTGCTTTCATATGCCCAAATCTCGCCCGTTTCCTCATCGCGCCACATCGTCAGCAGCATCGTCACCTTGTCGTCGGTGTACTTTGCACTGTCGGTAGCATTCGATGCGTCAGTGTCAGGCGTTATATTCGCCCACGCAGGAGAGCCGTTCTCCTTCGCCCTCTTGCGCACATTCCGTGCAATCTCTCGCTTGACTATCTGGATGTACGGCTGGTTCTGAACGAGCCTGTCGTTGGGGTTGCCGAAGATAACCCTTGTGTTGCTGATTATTTCGGTGCGTATTGCACCTCGCTTGCCGTGGCCTACGGGAACGTTCGCGTCCCAATAGCTGAACATGCAGCCGTCTCCGTCAACGGCAGCGTTGCGGGCGAACTCTCTCAGCAGAGAGGACACGTTATTTGCCTCGTTTAACGCGTCAAATTCCTCGTTGACGACGCGCACCGGCTCGGTAAGGCTTCCGGTATCAGGTGTGTTTGCAAGCGCTGTGGCGTTCACCCTGATGTTGTCGGTGGTTATTGTGGCAACCGAGAAGTTCACGACGCGCTTTATGATATTGAACTGCGGCGTCGGCAATCCGTTTGCCTGTACGCCTTCCCACTGTTTGCCTATCTAAAAGTTCTCGTTGCTCTTAACAGTCGCGTCGAGATTTATCTGGTTGTTGAAGTTCAGACCGCTCTGGTAGAAGTTCCAAGCCACAGCTGGGCTTATCTTCCCAGCACTGCCAAAAAGGTTCAGGCTGTTTTCATCCACGCTTTATGCCCTCCTTGTTGAGCTTGGCAATGTCCTGCCCATAGTTGAGGATGTTCTGCAAGCCGTCGTTCCAAAGCTTCTCCGCATCATTCGCGTTCGTCAGTGCATCAACGGGAAGCTTGTCGAGCCGAGTTTCAAGCCTATCAACCTTGGCGTTGATTTTAGAGAGCAGGCCGTCATAGAGGCTGTTTGCTTCTGCAATACTTCTAACGTTGGTTTTTATGCCCTCAATGCCGTCGCCTGCCGCCTTAGCGGTGTTTTTTATTTTCTCGTCGATATCCGCCATGCCCGTATAGATGTTGTCAATGTCCTTCTGCATGTAGACTATGTCGTCCGCCATCTTGGCGGTAGTGGTCAGCAAACCTGTCACAATGTCAAGCAGTCGGTCAAAACGCCTGCGGGTGTAATAGAACACACCGCCCGTAAGTATCAGGGTCAGTGCGATAGATGCGATGATGATATATACCATAAGCCCTCCTCAGTAAACCATGTAGCTTGCGTCGCAGTCGCCGCCGCACATGAAATGCTCGTAGTCTTCGCGACGCTCTTCCTCTTCCTCTTCAAACTCTGCAACAGCCTTCTCGCCTTCAGCCGCGATAGTCCTGCTGATGCAGTAATACCTCGCGCTGTCAACGGAGTGGGTTATGCTGTGCGGCTGCTTGGCACAGTCGTTCGGGTCATTATCGTCGGCCTGTATGTCGCATATGTCGCTCGTCAGCTTGCTGCATGTGTCGAAGAACATAAGCATCGGCAGTTTGTCAGGTGCTTTGCCTTCCGGGTACAGCCGCCGCACGAACGGGTCTTTCAGCGGAGCCGGGGTAAGCATGTCCTTCATAATCATGTGGCCTTGCACACGATTGTTGTCGCTGCGCACTATTGGGAGGCCGTACTTGGCAAAGCTCTCTGCAAGAGTTCTGCCAGTATCCTTCTGCCGGTTCCACATATCGGGAGGCGCGTAGGTTATCAGCACCTTCTCGCCCGGCGGAGTGTTTTCAAGAGCAGCCTTTGCCGCGTCCTGAACCACAAGCCCCTTATGCTCGTAGTACCTGATACACCAGCTCCGCCCGTCTTCATCGACTGTCCACCATGACAGAGCAAACATATCGAAGCCGTAGTCAAAGCTTCGGTATATCGGCCAGTGCTTCGGCACGTCAAACGCCTTTCTGATGTGCAGCGCAGGTACGAAGTTCTTGAAGTAGCTTCCGCTCAGAGCGTTCCAGTCACCGTATCGGAAAGCCCGCATTTGGTCTTCCGGCATATTTGCAAGGTTGTGCAGATACATGGGTGAGGAGTCAAGCAGATACTTGTTGTCCTCAACCGTTGCGAAGATGAAGGTGTAGTTTTTTGGGTCTTCGTTCTTTTCGGGGTTCTCATCATCGACTATGTAGTTTCTGTCGATGAATAGCCTCTTGACCCATCTATGCCCGACGCCGCCGGGGTTGCACGTCAGGTACATTCGTTTTGGAAAATCATTGACGCCGCGTATACAGCCCTGTAAATACCGGAAAGCCCGTTCGCTTAACTGAGTTGCTTCGTCAATGAAGATTACGTCGTATTCAACGCCCTGATACTCGTTCTCTGCGGCATCACCGTCGTAGTGGCCGAACTTTATCACGGAGCCGTTGTAGAAGGTCAGCAGATGGCTCGTCCCGTTGTAGGAATATATCTCCGGCGGAAGCCATCGCAGTATAGGCCGCACAAGGTTTTCTTCAAGCTCTGGGTAGTGGCAGCGTATCATCAGCACCCTTATGCCGGGATAGTTCAGGCACATGCCAACCGATTTCAAACGTATGACGTGGCTTTTTCCGCCGCCCTTCGCTCCACCATAGCAGACGAAGAAGCTGTTCGCGTCTAGGAACTGCTGCTGCTTTTCGCTCACAGTCCCGAAGTCAAGCTTTATCTGTTTGTCTCCGGCCTACGCCCGCTGCTTTGCCATTTCCCGCCGCCTTTCGTTTTTGCTATGCCGCCTGTTTTTCTGGTAGGCCGGGTTGGAATTGAACCAACTGCACCGTCAGGTATCTGTTTTAGAGACAGACGCATTCCCAATCTGCCACCGGCCTGTGTATAGGCGATTTTCACGCCGCTGTTTATCTCACGGTACGCCCGCCAAAGCGAACAGCCTTGCCCGATAAAAAAGGAGAGGTGTAGCAGCTATTATGCCTCTACGCCTCACATGTTAACGATTTTCAGCATGTCTGTCAATATCTTTCACACTTTCTTGGAAATTTGCTTGGAAGTGTCCAGCTCTCCTCTGAAGTGTCTGGCGAGTGACACCTCCCTTCTGTGAGAGGCTACGCCCCTTTTTCCGCTCCCCTCCCCCTACGTTACACTCAATCTCTGTGTGGTGCTGACAACCTTCATCTCCACGCAGCCGTACCTTATAGGCCGCGCAGCAGCGCCAGCACCACGCTGTCCTACCTTGTGCCTCTTGGCTTCAGAGAGGTAGTCGCGCGCAGGAATCTCTGGGTAGGAAAGAGAGCATAACTTTCCAACGCATCTTCCACGTAGCGACCCTTGTCGAAGTACAACACTGGAATACAGGAGTATATATACAGGAGTAATACAGTGGAGAATACTGGTAGTGGAAAAAGGAGGAAAGGGAAAAGGGGAAAGAGAAAGAGGTAAACGAAGGAAGTGCAAGACAATAAAACAGGAAAAAGACAGGAAATAAAAACACAGCTTTCTCTATACCTGTAAAGGGTACTCCCAAAACTTTTCTTATTCGCTGAGGCGACAGAAAACTTTTGTGAGCCTCCCCCTTGACAGGTTAGAGAGCTGTGTTAGGTAAGTCCACTGTACTTGATAGAAATATTAAGTACAGGAAAAATAAAACCTGTAAGAAGCAGGTGAGCCTCGTCCTACTAAGAGGCTTGAGAATCTGGTAGGTAACAAAAGATTTGAAAGGTAGACAGAACAATGGAAAACAACATCATCTCTTACTTCAAGAACGAGAACTACTTCATGAGCAATTTCTTTGAAGCATCCGTCAGCTACGAAGGCAAGGTGTATCGCAATGCTGAAGCAGCATATCAGGCTCAGAAAGACCCCACGAGAGCAAATGAGTTCATCATGCTCAAAGGCGACGATGCAAAAACTCTTGGGAGCAAGGTTACGCCCAGAAGCGATTGGGAAGAGATAAAAGTACAGGTAATGTATGAAGTCGTGAAAGCAAAGTTCACCCAGAACAGGAACCTGATGCAGAAGCTCATGAAGACCGGGAACGCCGAACTGGTTCACGGCAACATTCACAGAGATACGTTCTGGGGCATATACGGTGGCAAGGGCGAGAACATGCTCGGCAAAATCCTCATGGAAATCAGAGATGAGCAGCTCGCTGCAAGGAAACGTGAAATAGGTCAAGCCATTGATTACAAAGACGCAATAGCCGATAACTGCTTCACTCCCAACTCTGCCGAAGAGGACAGACCTTCCACTCAGCGTCAGCAGCTCCGGCAGGACGCAGGCGATAAAAACGCCGTCCGTCAAGAAAAAGCTGAACTCACACTCGCTGACATGCTCAAAGGCAAGAAAATCGAAACCGGCCGCTGGGCAAAGCCAGAAGATGGTGAGCACATCGTTGAACTCGTAGGCGAACCTGATGTGCGCAACGGTATGCACGGCCCCTACATTGCCTTCGACCTTCGTGATAAGAAGACTGGAGTAACGTGGAAAGCATTCATAAACGCCGAGAACCTGATTAAGACCTTGGCTGATATATCGTTCAACAACAATGGCTTCCTTGGCGGCATGAACGCTCAGGAGGCCATGTATAATATTCAGCAGAATCCGTTCAGATGCTGGGCGGTCGCGGACGACAAGGGAACTGTTCGTACATACTTCGATGAAGAACATGCAAACAGAGCGTTCTACTACATCTCCAAACGCAAGGCAAAACAGGAGATGTACGAGCTGATGAAGAAAGAACAGGAAGATGCAAAAGCAGCTCAGAAAGAGGCTGCCGAGCTTACCAAGAAAGCAAAAGAAGAAAACAATGACCTCCCCTTCGACATGTAAGGGGAGGTCAAATATATACAGGAGGCAAAACAGTTAATCAGGATAAAACCATCCGTCATTTGAGCGAGAATAATCTTCAACGTCACTAATAAAATCGCGGTTGAAAACGGCTTGCTCCTTTGCAAAATCGTCGTAAACGATGTTGTTAAGCTCATAATCGGAAGATTCAAAGTCATGTCGTCTGCTCCTATTCGCTAACTTACGATTGTCTTTACGGCAATCAGGGCAGTAGGTAGGAGCATAAAGCGAATGCTGCCGATAATACTCCCTATCGGCAGCGCTCCAAACGAAAGACTTTCCGCACCTCTTGCATTTTATTATGAGGTCATCAGTGTAAACCGCAGTGTCGGAGTGATTCTTACTCCATGAGTCAGACGCTGATTGCTTAGTAGGAAACAGGCGAGTATTAAAAGCATCATCGTGCAAACGAACACGGCAAAGACGACTGCCGATATAAAAAAACACAGAAAAACCGCCGTCGTAAACCTCGCCAACAGTGGCAGTCTCAAGCATAGTCGTAAACTTGTTGATATAATAAAGGGTTTGCCCTTTAATTAAATCAAGCACAGCAATCATCTCCAATCATACCCATTATTACAGGAAATGGACTGTAAGTCAACAACAAATTAAGCTGTCCCATCGGCTATACGGGGAGAAAGGAAAAACAGTATGCTTAATCACATCACACTCATGGGTAGGCTCTGCTTCGAGCCTGAACTTAAAGTCACCGGTTCCGGTGTAAAGGTCGTAACGGCTCGCATCGCATGTGACCGCGACTACGCCGGTAAGGACGGAGGCGACAAGAAGGTTGACTTCATCGACATCACCGCATGGAGAGCGAAGGCAGAGTTCATCTGCCGCAACTTCCATAAGGGCGACCCGATACTCGTAGACGGTCGTCTGGAGATGCGCAATTGGGAAGACCGCGACGGCAATAAGCGCGTAAGCGCAGAGGTAAACGTAGATAACGCGTACTTCTGCGGCGGCAAGCGCAGAGACTCCGGCGGAATGGACAGCGACATCGGCAGCTTCAGCCCCGCCAAACTTGAAGACTTGGACGACGACGGTGAGCTTCCGTGGGACGTAAACGAAGACGACCAGCTTCCGCTTTAATCAAACATAAATCCGGCTGTACCGCAGTTTGTAATTGCGGTATGGCCGGTATTTTTATACGCGAAAGGAGATAGCATCATGGACAGTGTTCTGTCATGGGCGGTTTTAACCGCACTTACAATCATTGGGCTTGTACGCTTTTGCAGGGCGTACATCAGATACGAGGAGGCAAGGAAAGCCAACTCTGAGAAAGAATGGAGGTCGATGGGAAAATGAAGCGTAACCTGCGGGAAATATATTGCCTGTATTTCCCCGATGAAGGCCGGTACACAAGGCTTATGACCTTGGCCGAAGCCAAGAAGCTTGTGCATGAGTTCTGCACTGCGTACATCGTCAATATCGAAACTGCGGAGGTGATTTGCTAAGACTTACATAGCAGAAGGAGCGTCTCAGCGAGCCGTGAAACATCACGGTTGGCCGAGGCGCTCCTGTTTTTACCTTTCAAAACTCAAAATCTAACATCACGCTGAGCTAACGGCGAAACGGGCAGAAAGGATTTTACCATGGACGAGAAAGAAATAACCTGCTGCGATTGCGGCTGCATCATAAGCGAGGACGATGCCACACCAATCCACGGCGACGACAGCTTTGTCTGCCCCGATTGCCGCGACAACTACATCATGTGCGACGAATGCGAGGAACTCTGGGATTACGACAGCATCATAGAGATAGACGGAAAATGCGTCTGCCCTGAGTGCCGTGACTCAAGCGACTACTTCCAGTGCGATGATTGCGGCACGTGGCATCGCAGAATCAAAAGCAGATGGTGGACTAACGCTAACTATTATGAAACCGAAGACAACCGCACAATATGCCGAGATTGCTTCGACGAAAATTATGAGAGCTGTGGCGACTGCGGAGGGATATACGCCAGAGACGACATGACGCTTGGCGAAGACAGATACGGCGAAGATGTTTACCTCTGCGCCGACTGCGAACGCAGCCGCAAAAAGAAGCATATCAAAGAATACGGCTATAAGCCCGCACCGATATTCAAGACCAGCAATCACGACAAGTTCTACTCAAGCGCAGACATCCGAGAACTCGTTTTCGGTGTTGAGCTTGAGATAGACAAAGGCGAAGACCCCGAAGAAACCGCAGGCGAGCTTTGCGAAACGTCCGAGGACATCTACTGCAAGCACGACGGAAGCCTGAACAACGGCGTAGAGATAGTCACACACCCCTGCACTCTGGACTACCACCTGAAAGACCTCGGCTGGGACAAGCTCTGCGATATTGCGCTGAAGCACAATTTCCGCAGCAACGATGCCCGTACATGTGGTCTGCACGTCCACGTAGGTAGACGTCAGCTTGGAAGCGGAAACAGCCAGCGCTACGCAACGATTGCGAAGATAATTCTGCTCGTGCAGCGTCATTGGGAACCTCTCGTCACCTTCACCCGCCGCAACAGCGGCCAGCTCGATAGATGGGCAGCAAAGCCTGACGTTGACCTTGATGCGGCAAACGAAGACGAACTTGTGGAAAACGCGCTCCGTGAACGTGAACGCGGGCGCTACGTAGCAGTCAACCTCCAGAACAGCGAAACCGTCGAATTCCGGCTGTTCAACGGCTCCCTGAAGCTCAATACGATTTACGCAACACTTCAGTTTGTTTCAAACCTCTGCCTGTACGCGAAAAACAAGAGCGTGGACGACGTTCTCGCATCACAGTGGAATGACATATGCAACTACCAGAAATACGACGAGCTGACAGCGTACCTCCATGAGCGCGGCCTTGACAACGTCACGCATCTCGAACCCACAGCAATAAACACACGTGCAAGAAAAGGGATGGTTGATGCATACGGCCATGAACTCGTCCCCGGCGATATCGTCCGCATAATTAACAGCGACGGCGGCGGAGTCGGCAGCCTCGACATAGCAATAGGTGAAACTGCAAGAGTTATACGCAGAACCTATCAGCCAAGAGATTATGACTTTGGAATACAGCTACTTGAGCAGAAACCGTCCTACCATTGGCATGACCTTAACGGCGAGTTGCCAATGGACACAGGCTATTGGGTATATAGCCGAAACGTAGAGTTCGTAGAGCACAAAACCATTCAAACCGACATTCTGTTTTAAGGAGGAATAAATTATGTGCATCATCGCTGCAAAACCAGCTGGAGTCGCAATGCCCAGCGCAGAAAAAATCGAAAACATGTGGAACCGCAATTCCGACGGAGCCGGTATCATGTACGCCGTGGATAACAAAGTCCACATCGAAAAAGGCTTTATGACCTACGCAAGCTTCAACGCCAAGCTCGACGAGCTTCGGGGCAAGTACAACTTGGACAAGCTCCCCGTCGTCATGCACTTCCGGATAACAACCCACGGCGGTACAAAGCCTGAGAACTGCCACCCATTCCCGATAACCGACAGCGTCGGTATGCTCCGTAAGCTCAACCAGACTGCGCAGATAGGTGTAGCCCATAACGGCATCATCGACATCAGGCCGCGCAAAGGCATCTCCGATACCATGGAGTACATTGCCTCTCAGCTGGCTCCGCTGTCAAAAGCAGTGCCAAATTTCTACAAGAACAAGCATCTCATGCAGATGATATCCAACGCCATCGACAGCAAGATGGCGTTTCTCACGTCCGGAGGCAAGATATATACCATCGGCGACTTCGTTGAAAACGGCGGAGTGATGTACTCCAACCGCAGCTTTGAGCGCACGACATCTTGGCGCGATTACTCCTACGGCTGCTACGAAGCAGACAGCTGGGAGCTGTACAGTGGCGTTCCGCACTATCGGTACAAGCCTGTCATGTGGCTCGACGATACCAAAGGCGAATTCATCGTCACTTCCGACGGTGACATGCTGTCAGGAGAATACGCAATCGACGCAGACAGAAATGTCTACGAGTACGATTACGAACTTGACGCATTGGTGAAAGTCCCCGCGCTGGCATATAACAGTGAAGCTATGCTCCTCAACTACGATGCCGACTCGCAGCTCTGCGTAAACGAGCTTATCGCAACAGGCGACTTCCTCATGCCGGTATGACAGATGAAAAGTACGTCTTTGAAGAGACGAGTCGTGAACGCAAGCGGGTAGGAACCGGAGCATACTCGCGCAAACGCGGAAGCCGGTCTAAGAAATGCACCCTGCCGTCGGATAACATGACGGCAGGGCAGCTCAAGAAAAGGAATGGTGAAGTAATGCAGTATAACCTGAAAGCGCCAATGGGATGGCTTGTATTTCGCTCCATGCCGGCAGACTTGCAAAAAGAATACATAAAATCCTGCGCATATAAATACGAAGCTCGCGGCTGCGATATGGCTAAAATGTTCGGCATAAGCAGAAACGGTTTCAGCGCTGCCATGATAGGCTTGTTCGGCAGTAACACTCCGTTTACCGGTGCAGGCAGGAAAAAAATGTCCCCGCTCTGGGAGGAATTCATACGCGGCGATATAAGCGCTTCTGCCGAGCCGACGCCCGCAACCGTGAATTCGCCCGTCGAAGCAAAAGAAAGCTCAGAGAGCGAAACTGAGCGAGTTAAACAGATGCCCTCGTTGAAATCAAGCGCCACACTCTGCATAAAAAGCGGCACTCTGCGTTTTGCAGGCACACCTGAAGCCGTATTTGCTAAGGCCATCCTCGCCATGAACCCCATGGAATCTTACGAAGTTGAGATACGCTTCAGAAGAACAACAGCGCGGTCAGAGGAGGTGAACGCAGCAGACTGAAACGACGCAAAATTCCGTTAGTAAATCCGTTAGTAAATTCGATGTTAAAAAGCTGCGACAAATGTCGCAGTTCTTTAACATTTCTCTCAACTTTTTAACGTTGAAAAAGCGGAACTTTCCTGATAAAACAAAGAAAAACCGTGAGACTTCAATGCCTCACGGTTTTACAATTTATGGTGGACGATACAAGACTCGAACTTGTGACCTCCCGCACGTCAAGCGGATGCGCTACCAGCTGCGCCAATCGTCCAGCTCTCTAACAGCTCGTTTATATTACCTCAGGAAGCGGAAAATGTCAATACCTTTTTTAATTTTTTTGCCGCTTCAAAATTGAAAATATCGATCAACAGACTCCCCGAAATCGGAGAGTCTGTTGATCGCTTTTGAGCTGTGCTTAACGGCAGTAGATCGTCAGCTCGGTCTTATAGCCAAACGCCTGGCAGATAAGCTTGCCATGGCCAGGGCCGACATAGCTTACGGTGCACTGCTTCGGCTTTTCAGGATCGACCGTTACGCTGATGATGCTGTCATCCTCAACGCTCCATGTGATCTCAGGATTCTGAATATCCAGCGGGTACACATCCGCAAGAACGACAACGTCCTCGGAGGTGGACTCCATCGTGAACTCATTGTTCTCCCAAGGATTGGTAGCCCACAGCGAGTGCAGCACGACTTTTTCTATATTCGGGGTGGGGCTGGGCGTCGGCGTCGGGGGAGTCTCGGGGGTGGGCACAATGTCGGAATTCTGGGCGGGAGTCGGCGTTGCTTTCGTGCCGGAAGCGCCGTTTCCGTTTAGGCTGGTGCTCACCATGACTATCACCGCGAGAATGACCGCAACAACAAGTATCAGGCCGAAGATCATCTGCCATCTGGTATTGGCGGCAGCGCGGTCATAGGAAGCGGTTCCCTTAACTGTGCCGGGGGTTGCGCCGGGCGTACGCGTGCTCTGGCTGACCCTGCGGGTTCCGCAGTTGGGGCAGCGGCTGCGCAGTGAGGAGAAGGTCTCCCCGCAGCGGCGGCATTTTACCTCAGGTATTAAACTCATTTGTGTTCCTCCATTCTATGTAGAATAGAAATAGGCATTATTATGCTTTATAATAATACAACTTATTGCCCCTTTCGTCAAGTACTATGATGCCCAGAGGCGTATTTTTAACGCTTTTTCCGGTCTGAATCCCCCACTTGGCCGCAAATTTCGCCCATTTTCGACTTCTGTCCGCTCAACCGGCCGCTATTTCTGCAATTTTATTCCACTTGTGGCTATTCCGCGGATATAAAAAATCGCCGGACGCTGATCACATCCGGTGATTTTTATTCAAATTTTTAAAACAGTCCGGATATGACGCCGTTTTCGTCGACGTCTATCTTCTCCGCCGCCGGCACCTTCGGCAGGCCGGGCATGGTCATGATGTTCCCAGTCAGGGCGACGACGAAGCCCGCTCCAGCGTTGACCTTCAGCTCCCTGACATTGACCGTGAAGCCATCCGGCGCGCCTAGAAGCGCGGGATCATCGGAAAAGCTGTACTGCGTTTTGGCCATGCATATCGGCAGGGCG
>ERZ780223.1567-NODE-1567-length-22234-cov-3.507417_pt1 | contig 22234 bp, 16 predicted proteins | sample MGYA00511016_ERZ780223 | MGnify/ENA primary metagenome ERZ780223 (study PRJEB29588, sample SAMEA2159032) | human gut metagenome | biome: human gut; feature: human-associated habitat; material: faeces | place: Denmark | collected 2008/2010 ... | reverse complement strand
AAACTTACTTTTTAAAATCGCTCCATTTTGGAAATTTCAAAAATAGTGTACTGAAGTGGGTTACAAAAATGGAATGGATTGGGTTACAAGAATTCCAAAAACATCTTTTTGACCAAAAAGTGTTATCCGCAAAAAAACGTCCATTGCCGATCAGACATACTAACATCAGGATCCAGCAAAGGGGATCCACCTCAATCAGGCCTGGAATGATTTTGTGTAAAAGACAGGTCTGTCGACAATCCATTTTACAAAGGAAAAAAACAAGGAAAAAACAGGAAGGAGAAAAAAATATGCATCCGAACCAGTTTTTCAATCATGTAACGATGTTGGATGAGTCATTTATTCCAGGTGGCGCTCAGGCGCTTTTGGCGTCAGCCCATCCAAAAAATTTCCTACCAATCCCGGTGCAGCTTCCGGTATACCGGATCAAAGTCAGGTTCCAAACAAGAAAAGGAGCCTGCAAGACAGCGGAAAAATACGCAGTATTGCCGCCAGCCTACGATAATCCGGAATTCATCGACGAATGGCTCAACATGTTCCTGGAAGACTATAAGAATGAGAACAAAAGGGATATGATAGGTCTGGAACTGGACGGCTTCGAGAAACTCGGAAACGCCGTCCTCACAATTGGCTAAGAAGATCCATCGTGTGCGTAACGCCTTTCATTAGGAAAGGTTGCCGCGATGATCCGGGATGCGGATCGTTGGCATGGCCGGATCGAAAAATATGTGACAGCGGCGTAAAAAGACACTCACCAAGCATGGCTTTGCCTCACCTCAAACGAAATCGTATGAGGATGAGGAAAGTACATGATGGAAAGGAAAAAAGCCAATACACTCGAAGAATTATTAAAGGACTGCCCGCAGAATCTTGCGGTTTTAAAGATGTTTACAAAAACATGGACGGTCGTGAATGATCCATTATATGAGCGCATCGCCTGCAAGATCTCAGGTGGGTCAGACAGTGATGTGATGCTGGACGTCATTTGGCGGTGTGATAAAGAAAGCAAGGTAACCTATGTGTGGTTTGACACCGGCCTGGAATATCAAGCGACAAAAGACCATTTAGCGTATCTGGAGAAACATTACGGCATCCGAATTCAGCGGGAAAGAGCCGTTCTGCCAATTCCTCTGTCTGTAAAAAAATACGGGACGCCGCTTATCAATAAACGCGTTTCTGATTATCTGGAACGCCTGCAGCGGCACGGTTTTATGTGGGAAGATGAGCCGTATGAACAGCTGGCAAGGAGCTATCCGAACTGTCAGACGGCCTTACAATGGTGGTGCAACACCGCAAAATCTGAGCAGTTCTGCATCGCACATCATAAAGGACTCAAAGAATTCCTGATCCGGGAGAAGCCGTCCGTGCGATTTTCTTGCAAATGCTGCGAATACGCGAAGAAAAAGGTCGGTAACCGGGTAATGAACGAAGGAAACTTCGATCTGGATATCATTGGCGTTCGAAAAGCAGAGGGCGGGCCGCGTGCTACCGCATACAAAAGCTGCTTCGACCGGCGTTCCGAGAACTGGCAGGAGGATAGGATCGGATGGGATACCTACCGACCGCTTTTCTGGCTGACAAATGAAGACAAACGGCAGTATGTGGAAACGTACCAGATCGCCCACAGCGCATGTTATACTAAGTACCATTTAAAGCGCACGGGCTGTGCCGGATGTCCGCTTGGACGGGACATCCAGGCAGAGCTGGAAGCAATCCGGGAGTTTGAACCGAAATTTTATGCAGCGTGCATGTATACATTCGGCGCTTCTTATGAATTAACTGAGCGGTACCGGAAGTTCAAGGCAGAACAGGTGTAACTCGACTTATCAGCAAATGGAGTGTTTAGAGAGCAGAAATAGGATGGTGGTTAGAGACGTACTTACAATTTTATGGGTATAGACCACGCAATACTAATTTAAAGGCATATAAGACATCAAGGCAGGGCGAATATAGCCCTGCCTTCGTTTGATTCAAAAATAGCGGAATGAAGAGGATTACAAGATCTGGCAGGTGAATGGCGATCGCAAGATGCGATATGTATTTTTACGATATTATGAAAACAGTACGGCGACATACTGATAGTATAACTATTAACATGAGGGATGGAGAAAGGAGAGAAAAAATAAATGAAAAAGAAAAGTGAAACGCATCACGACGAATACGCAGAATGCATGGAACGCATGGACCTCATGCATCTCATGGAACATATGATCAAACTGGTAGAATCGGACGATGCGCGATATTCCTTTGAGTTTTCTTCCGGGAACATGATGGAAGTATACGACAAGAAAAAGAATACCAGTTATGTACTGAAAATCGAAAAAATTCAGTACGATGAAACCGGCAACGCATTAAATTTATAAGCGATTGGAAAAAGGATACAGTGGATCACCTGATTGTATGTGCCGATTTTTATCACGCATACAACAAACGGTCCGCTGCAATAAACATGAGCAATAAGACAAAAAGCACTGTAGAGACCGAAAAAATCGGTTTTTAAAAAATGTGTCAATGTTGATATTCTCGAAATAAGCGTGTATACTCAAAATAAGAATGTTGAGTTCAAAAAACTTGTAGACTTATTTTAGGGGAAATTAAAAATGCAATCGAGTTACCATAAGGTCCCGTACATTGATCATGATATAAAATGCACCGAGAAAATACCGGAAAATTTACGTGCACTTGTTGAAGCACTTGAACAATGTGATAAAGAAAATCCGATTCTGTATTTTGATTACGTGGATGCATTTATTGTCAATGTTAAAAATGCTTATGCAGCTGGCGTGATATCGAAAACCACATATGATGTATTAAATGAAAAATATTTCGTTCATGCATTGTGGATATCTGAAATGGAGGAGTAATGCAAATGAAAATTTACGATTTTAATGGATTGAAGTTAAGCGATCGCAATGGATCATACGGTGGAAACTCAGGGGACAAGGAAGGCGTATTCATTGGAAATGATTATTGGCTTATTAAATACCCAAATTCGACAAAAGGATTGACCAATGTTGGGAGTCTCTCTTATACAACTTCTCCTCAGTCTGAGTATATTGGAAGCCATATCTACGCAACGCTTGGATATGACGTACATGAAACGTTGCTAGGTGTGAGAAATGAACAAGTAGTAGTTGCATGTAAGGATTTGTGTGATGACGATCACCGACTCATCGAGTTTCGGCAATTAAAAAATACATACAATAAACAATTAAGTGAAGAATTGGATTCAACATTCAAATCGACTGCAAGCAATCATTTTGTTAACTTAAGGGAAGTTATGCTTCATTTGGAGTATAATCCAGAGCTTCAGGGAATTTCTGGACTCAAAGAACGCTTTTGGGACAGTATTATTGTTGATGGATTTATCAATAATAATGACCGAAATAATGGAAATTGGGGTATTTTACGAAGCAAGACTGATAAAATACTTGCTCCCGTATATGATAACGGAAGTTCATTTTCTCCCAATATACCAGATTCTAAAATAATGAAAAAGCTTGCGGATGATCGGGCGATGCAAGTAGGTGCTTTAAACGGTATAACGGCTTATAGCTTGGACGGAGAGCACAATGCATTATTTCGCGACTTAATGAAGACCGATATTCCTGAGTTGAATGAGGCTATTCGCAGGGTTGTCCCAAACATTTTAGAACACATAGAAGATTGCCGCAATGTGATTATTTCAATTCCGGAGCAAGTCGAAGGCTATCAGATCATCAGTGCGGAAAGAAAGGAAGAATATTGTAAGGAGCTCGATATTCGTGCAGAATTAGTCCTTGAACCCGCTCTTACCCGCATCCTGCATACAATCGAAAAAGAGATACCTGACAGTGATCATGAGGAGCGATGAATGCTTGGCATCAATCAACCTGGTCGTTCACTAGCAGGAAGCTTTTCTTTTAAAGAAAATGAGGGGAGTGGCGATGATGTGTCGTGAAATGGAAATCATGAGAAATCAGGCACATGAGGAAGGCGTGAGCAAGGTAGCATTATGCGCCTAATTAAGCAGGTCTGCGCAAAAATGCAGAAGTTTTCTTCTGCAGAGGAAATTGCAAATGATCTTGTTGAGTTTCATGCCGTTCCATTACCGAGTTCCGAACATCAGTATCGTTTTATGCTGTCTGATGATGCAACACAAAAAATCAGGGAGGTATATGATTATGCGTGGAGTGACGAATGCATTTGAAAGTGATAAAATCGCTAACGATTTTATCAAAAAGAATGAGCGTAACATCTATAGCGGCGGATTCATGGAACCCTTTGATGTACGCGGATATGCGAGGTTTATTAAAGAACATCAGTTATCAGCCAAGGATATTACGTCTGAAATTATGCAAAAATTTGTTAAGTAACCCTAATATTAACTGATTTCATGGTCCATTCCATTACGAGGGAATGGGCCATTTTTGCCAAAAAGTGTTAAGGCATTATAACCCAAAGCTTCATCAACAAGCTGGATCGCCTCAATAGACCCATATATGCCTTGTCCTTTGCAAAAAATAAAGAAAAAGCGATGCATTCACCAATCAGGCCCTGACCACATTTTGTGGTCAGTTTTTTATTGGGTAAAAAAATAATGGGATGCCATGCGTTTTCTACCGGCGATTATTCGGCTGCGTGCCACATACTGAAAGAAATGAACATAAAGGGAGGAAGTTTCTATGGCAGCACCAGATCCGGAAGAGCGGAAACTCATTGAACATTGCAAAAACTATATCGTAGCCTGCGGGGTCCTGCGCGGGATCCAGTATGAAAACATCGCTTCCATGCAGGACGCGATGAAAAGAATAGCGGATGCCTATCAGGTGGACTTAACGGTCGGGGAGGGCCGGATGAAATTTCAGGAAGGCTGCCGGAAAGCAGCTTATGAATACCTGGAGGGCGAAGGGATCATCGCAAAAGATGATGTTTTAGGGAAAAACCCGGATGGAACCGATAAGGTCACCTATCATATCGTACCGGGAAAGGAACAGGATTACAAAGACGCCATCTACAGGGCGGAGCATCAGCGGAAGAATGCGAGGAACCTGGGGCATTTTCTTGCTGCAGCGGAAAAGGCAAAGGATACGGGCGATTTTCTCATGAAGTGTGTCCATGTTCTTGGGCTGTCGCCACAGCCAGCTATCAAACTCTTCGGCCATGTGGTAGCGTTCGCCTCCAAGGTATTCGATATGGCGGACCAGTTCGATGAGACGAAGGCGGATATCGTAAAGCGTGCCGCACAGGCAGCTTCGGATGCAGTGTACGGGACAGCAGACCATGCCGAGGAACTGCAAAAGGGCATCGGAAACGCAAAGGATGCTACTGCACAAATCGCAAAATCCGCAGATGAGATTCTATACAAACAGGCATGCGCCCCGACGAATTCCATTCAGGAAGCCTGCTTCACGAAACGGATGAAGAGATCGGCTGATAAAACGTATGAACGCGTCATGACACCGCATCCGGAACGGAGGCAGAAGCTCTGGGAGATGGCAGAGACCCTGCGCCATATCACGGACGGACGCCAGGAGGATATCTTTGCGGCATTCGCGGATCTGGATGAAGTGCTCCGCCCAGGACAGAAAAAGATCACAAAAGACGATATCAGCCAGGCAGCGAAGGACGATACCCGATTCCGGCTGGGCGATGTGAATCCGTTTTTAGAATCCGTCTGCCGAACACCGGAGCTGCTCAAAAACCAACTGATGGCCATGAGAAGTTTCCGTTTCTTAGACAAGCTGACAAAACGGCGGTCGGAGCGCCTTGTAACGTGTCTGATGCCGGAGCCCGTCTTTCTTTGGTACCGGAACCGCCTGGCAAGAAAGGAATCCCTCCATTATGAGCGTACCATGCAGAAAGAATCCGTCAAAAACAGCCGTTTTGACCAGGCACAGATCGGGATCGCGCATTTCAATGCCACTCATCAGGAGCAGGGCAGTGCCCAGGCCAGGGGAGAGAACTACGCGTACGAATACGCAGGCTTAAACGTATACCGGTGCGGTCGGTCCGGGTTCTTGGTATCCTCCATGCATCTGTTCCGCATGAATACCCTGGACCGGATCTGGGCGATGGCATATATGAAAGCCGGGATGATCGAAAGCGTACAGGGCGTCCGTTACCTGGGGAGACCGAAGGATGAGGCCAGCATGGGGTATGGACGCAGCGAGGTACGCCGGAGGGCGGAAGAAGTCTTCCATTCCTACGTGGATGGGAAACCGATGCATGAATTAAGCCGGGTCTGCGATCAGATGGAAGCGGACTTTATCGGAGAACATTCTGCCATGATCGACCGGATCGCGGCGGAACGGGAACGGCAGGGCCTGACTCCCTTGCAGGAAGTGTCCCACCTCAATGAGGATTTCGATAATGCCCGGGATGACGGTAAAAAAGACCATGCGGATGTGGAAGTCGTGGACGCGGCAGAGATTGACGGGCTGGATGTCACGGCTCTTCGCAAAACGCTCGGGAAGGACGGCTTTTTCATCCGCGACAACGGAAGCGTGGCGCTTTATCTCTTCCAGGAGGATAAAGGTGTGGTCGCACTCGTGGATGAGTGGGAGAACGTCACGGACATGCGCCTGACCCTGGACGGATACCATTGGGACAATGAGACGAAAGATGTGTTCAAGAAACGCTATGCAGAAACAAGGGACGGCCTTTTGACTGATAAAGCCCTGCACTGCGTAGGTACCAGGATCCACGAACAGAGCGTTGTGCGGATCCTGCGTGGACGCTGGGAACCGTTTATCGCAGATGCACTAAAAAACGGATGCGAAGCGCAGGCCAGAAGTGCGGAGCGGGGGACGGTCTTGGAACTGACGGACAAAAGAACCGGAGTATCCATGGAAGTCTGCGAACAGGATCCGGAGCCCGGATACCATGGAACGACCGTAATGCGCTTCGCGAATGAAATTGCCGGGAAGGAATTCCGGGGCGTACTCCAGCAGACGGGACTTACGGAGGATGACATAGACTGTTATATGGTTTCGGCAGAGTCTCTGCCACCGGTAGAGCAGAAGATCCTGGCGGTGGCTGATCCACAGGGACGACTGGGAGCACTCACAAAGCAGGCAGAACGGTTCCTGACCCATGTGGATACAAAAGAAATCTTACATGCGGATCAGAGGGAAAGGGCGATTTTAGGATTAAAGGAAATGCTCACACCGGAACGCGCGGATGAGCTGTGCACCATTGCGAATCGTTATCAGCAAAAACTGCGGGACTATCGGGAACTGAGCCAGACGGATCCGTTATTGGCATATTGCAGGATAGCAATGCCGGACTGTGTCAGAAATGGAGATATGCTTGTCACGCATGCAGCAGATGGGACTAAGGTGTGTATAGGAGAAGATATGCTGCCGGAAGGCCCTGTAAACAGTCGCGAAGGCAAAAGAACATACGCCATGATGGTACAGTGCTTGAATGAGTTTGAGCAGGAGATGCCAGACCCGGATCTGCGCGATTTTGCGGAAAATACGCAAACTCATGATAGGTAGCGTGAATTAGAAAAGAGCGGAATTTAGTGGGTGTTCCCGGGGAACACCCTTGCGGTATTTTTAGGTAATTTATATTTCGCACAGTTTAAAGTCAGAAGGAGATATATGAAACAATATAGAATTTTATATGAAGCATTGTTTTTGCCAAGACCATTAAAGGGATTTGAATATAAAGGAAAACAGATTGAAGCATTGGCTTTGTACTTTCTTTACAGATATTTTGATTCCAAAACAGGGAAGGAAATTTTCTTCAAACAGGGAGAACAACCTGTTAGAGAATTTAATTGTAGCATAGATAAAGAGCATCTTTATCAAATGACTCCGTTACATAGAACAGATTGTAAGGTGACATATAAACTATATGAGTGTTATATCCATTCCAGACTGGAACAGAATCCAGAGATGATTTCTTGTGAAGATGCTCTGGATATTTTAAAAGAAAATTATCAGTTGTGGAATAATTCTAACAATAAACCTACTCAATGCACATCTTGTGGAATGGTTAAAGGATAAATGCTATATCCGGCGAGAGTGGATTTTTAACCACTTATTGCGGATACCCCAAAATTATGGGAAATGTACTGGTTGATGACAGACAGTGCAAATGTAACAAGATTGCTTTCAAAATAGTGTTCCTCAGAAGCACCATTCTGTATTATGTGGCGAGAAATACCTACTGTTTTTGGCAATCTGCGTGAACATACTGTCATCGCTGCGATGAAACTATATGGAAATTTAGAAAAAGCAAAGATTACATGATTGACATGCGCGGATCGCAATATTAGTGTGGGTTCCAAACAAAGAAATACGAAACAAAGGGGATAGTGATATGACTGATTTTACCAAGAGAATAACGCTATTAGTATTGTTTGCGTGGGCATATGGTTCTTTTACAAAATTGTTTGCATATTTTATGTTCAATCGAACCATAACAGCAATCAAAACACACAACTGTAAAAAACACAGCAAGAGAAAAGAGTTATTCAGTAGTGTAGTGGTTCCGTACGTGGAAGAAAACAATCCGGCTTTGAATTTGGAAGATATTGAGTATTATCAATCAGTATACGAATGCCTAAGACAGGAAATGGAGCAACGGAAAAATTCAGGGTATGGATTAGAGACAGAATTCGAATACGAAATTATAAGAATGAATAGTCAATGTCATACAGAGGACAGTATTTTAGCATTTATGTCTATAGTCTTGGGGACAATTAGCTTTGTAAAAGATTCAGGAATGATTGCCTGCGATACAGAAGCAAATATATTCTTAACAATTGCGGTATATGCTGTATTTGCAGTTCTGGCTTTATTGCTGCTTTTTCATGGAAGGGACGAAACAGATGATCGTAAAAGAGAACTTTGCGCGCAAATTTTAGAACGCTTAAAATCAGAAATGTTAGCAGAAGATCAGCGTAAGGAGTGATAAATAAAATGATAAGCAGCATTATTGAAGCTATTATACAGATATGGCGCAATGCGATGGCGAATGAATGTTTTGCAATGACAGTTTTCATAATCGTTTTGATAGGAATGATTCGTTGTAGCCTTACCACGTTTTTATATGTGTACGTATGCTTATGGCATAGGCTCGAACATCCATGGAAATGGATAAAAAATAAATATCATATAAGCAAGGAAAATAGAAAGGAAAATTCGAACAGAAGACAGAAAAAAATGGAAAAAAATATAGGTACATTGCCAAATAACAATAAAAAAAGTTCTTGGTTGTTTTTGCCAAGTATTTGCATAAATCGGCGTAAAAACTTAATCGAATCATTTAACAAAAGAATTATGCGAAACACGCAACCGAATAATCAATTAAGTAAACAAACTATTGCTGATGTCCAAAAAACAGCAAAATTGACAAATGACACGATAAAATGGCCCGAAATAATAACTGGGTTATCCGCATTATCAACGATAATATTTGCAATGTATTCAGTTTTGGCGTTATTAGCAATGGAGAATTATTTGGAGAAATACAACATTGGATATATTAACGCGCATTTACCATCGTATTCTTTTATCTTGTATAGTGCTATTGCTGTAATAGTGATGGCAATAATAATGCTAATATTATTTCTGATTTATACATGTATAAGTGAACGGGTTAATCCTCAACAAATAGGTTGGTGGTTTGTGTCAAGATGGTTCATTTATATTGCCATTAGCTTGATATTAACAGCATACATGGTGTTAAGCATTGAATTTTTAAGCTCTAATCGTAAAATAAATGCAATTGATATAACAAGTGTAAAATCGACGTGGTATTATTTGATGAATCCTAAAATAAAAATCATGATATTAACAATATCGGTATTGGTAAGTACTTTAGCTGCGCTCATGGAAACCCTATATAAGTTCATCGCAAAAAAAGAAAATTGGATTCCTTCATTCCTAATAATAGCACTTGCGCTTATGGGAACCACGATTTTTGTGCCAATTGAAATTAAAGATGAGGGAGATTTTGCAACTGTACATATTCAGGCAACTGAGGACATAAAAGCATGGACAACAAACACATTAATTGCAGATGATGGTAAACAGATTTGGGCAATTGTATACGAAACAAAAACTTATTATTTCGTTGAGCCACTCATAGATACAACTGATGCTAATGCGAACGGAATAAAAGGAAAAGAGAAGATTACCACTCAGTATGAAATCGATAAAAATCATTATATGATGTTAGATAAGGTTGGTACCATTGTATATGGTGCCGAAACAGTTAAGCAGCTAAAATCAATGGAGAGAGAATAACAAAAAACCGCGGCGGGCTAATGCCTATGCCGCGGCTCTTTGCGCTATGCAAAACGATTATTTGAAATTTACACAAACGCCAAAATCGTTCCAGCTATCAACATTGGAATCGAGGCCACCTTTTTCCACATCGAAACCATGAAAGTGATTATATACTAAGTTACCAAAAGAATAGCTGGTCATACCCCAGGAATGGCCGATGCCGATATCCTGATAGCGGTACTGGTTCGGATCTACATGATTCTTATCCGGAACATTGATACTGGTAGCGACATAGAGGCATTCCTCAGAATGTGCCACCTCACGTCCGCCAATCTCCAAAACGCCATGCTTATTCACATAATAACCATCCGGAGTGGTGGTATCTGCAAGAAGGTATCCTTCATCATTTAAAGCAATCGCTTCGACATCTACGTTGTCGTATGCTAAGAAATACCAGCCACCATGAGTGCGGGTCCATCTGGAACCGACAGCTTTGCTCATGTCGATATTGGTAACACCATCTTTCCATTCAGGTTTAGAAGTATCAATACGCGTCCATGTTGCAGCATCATTTCGCCCACGATACAGATAATCCAAAATTTCTTTTGAGGATGGTCTGCTTGTATTGGCTGTAGTTACCGTACTCTTTGCCTGCACAACTCCGTTCTGCACCCACTGACCATCTGCGTTTACCTGATACCCGTCTGGGGTTGTTCCGTTGGTTGCGATATAACCGTTACCGTCGAAGTAATAACATTCAGCAACGCCATCCCCATTTCCGTCAACCCACTGCCAGCCGTTTGCATACCAAGCACTGTTGTCAGCATTGGTGCCATACCACCAGCCAGTGTTATTTTTCTGCCAGCCGGCCGCAAAAGCCGGAACCGCCGCCATAACACTCATCATCAGTGCTGCAGAAAGGACGGCTGTCATTTTTAATCTTTTTTTAAACATAAATAATCCTCCTTTTTCTATTCGATCCTCTCTATATATATTATACGACATTTACTGCTGTTTCCCAATAAAAAGATCGAATTTTTTATTTTCGAATTCAGTATGTATGATTTTAATCAATGTGTATTTTTGCGGATAACACTTTTTGGTCATTTATATCATCAAAAGCCTTGCAAACCGCGTGATATAAAAGCTTAATTTAAAATTTCCAAAAACAGCAGAACAATCAATAAAATAAGACATACTGAAAATACGGATATTTTAAAGAGAGGAGACGACTTATCAGATGAAGAAGATGAAACGGGTTACAGCGGGGTTCCTTGCTGCGACTTTAGTACTCGGAAATTCCATGGATGCTTTGGCAGCTTCCGGATATGGGCAGTTTCATAATGCGGTCACCCTGCCGTTTGCAGAACGGACCTTTGCAAGCGATGCGCAGAGCCAGATTGATGCAGATATGGCAGCATCTGGTTATTGGGTAGCCACCGGCCTTGCCGAAGAGATGACCAGTACCCTGCGAAGCTCCAGCGCCCCAAAAGGCATCCAGGAACCGTTAGGTTATGGTAAATGGTGGTACCGAGCGCACGGGAATGTTGGCATAAAAGGGGTTAGATATCAGAAAGAGCCAACAAAAAGAATTAACGTGGATTTTTCCAAGCTTGCAGGACATTACAATTCCTGTATTGAAAACCATGCTTCCAACGAAGTCAGCACCACACAGACCAATGGGGTAAAATATGAAGGTCCAATCGGATGCCAGGCATTTGCGGATTACGCATATCTGCCAGTTCCGGGGGCGTACCCTAAATTTATTCAGCAAAGTTCTGGAGATCCACAAACGTTAAAATTTAAGATGCTTTTGATGTCACTGCTTCATGCGAACCATCCGATCCCGTCGGGCGCAGAATGGGATTCTAGGTGGGATACTCAGTACAGTATTATGCTGTTTTATTTCACACGTATTGTAGAGGCGAGGGGGTTTGCAAGAGGAGTGCTATCATCTCCGGAAGCGGATTATAACGAATTGTGCGCATTTGCCCGTGGCGACATTGTTATGAAGTATATCAATCCCAATAATGCCGGGGAGAATCTTTTTGATGATTTCATCGGGAACCCGGAAGTGAAGGATTACTTTGTCAAACAATGGAAAGCAGCCGCATTTCTGACATATTTTGGTTATGAAATTGCAGATGGCAGCAATTCCGGCGGTTCCTCCGGAGGAAAGGCAGCAAAAGGACCGTCAGACGGCTCCGGCAACTCCCCGGGAGCGTTGGAAACCGGTGTAGCGATCACCTTGCCCCTTACCCCGACTGCACCGAGCGCAGATGGCGGATATGAGCGGCATTTTGATTATGGGGTTGAAAACTCCGTTGATGATGTGAAATTAAGCCCGGCGCCGGATATCATCCGTGATTATTTCGCGAACCTTACGGTGAAATTGCCGTCGGACAGCAAGATCAAATTCACGAAATCCGGAACGCAGTTGATCTTCACGGCCCCGACTGCAGAGGATCTGGATAATGGGCTTGGCAATCTGGAGATCCTGCTCGGTGAAGACGGCAGCGCATTCCGCGAAGAGTCAAAGACAATGGCTCCCGGCGGCCTGGTATCCATGCGTTCCTCGTCTGTGTCAGAAGATATGACCGATCTGGCGATCGGCGGTGGTCAGCTGCGTTTCGGCGGATACACATTACCGTTCAAGGCGACTCCCGGGCACTATAGCGGTGGCGGAGGGGAGACGCTTCCAGACGAACCAACCCCGATCGTCCGTTACCAGCATACGGAAACATTCCAGGCGGACTATACGGTTAATTTGAGAAAATTCGATTCTGAAACCGGAAAGGGATTAAAAGGCTCCCATTTTGATATCCTGGAGGCATTCCCGGATGCGAATGGACAGCTTGGCGCCACGGAGCTTGAATCCGAAGAAAACTGGGGCAATGACAATGGCAGCCAATTTTTAAAATGGAAGGGATGGGACTATGGTTCCGGAAATCCGGATGGCGATCAGGGCGATGACCCGTGTAACATTGATGATGACGTAACGGACACCAATGGACTTTTAAAATATTCTGCCGGTACCGGAACGGCCCATACAGATACGAAGACGTATACATACACAAAGGGCTTTTGCGGCGGACATCCGGCAAAACCGGAACCGGAAGAAGATCCGGAAACCGGGGAAATCCTAAACGAGGATGAAATTGAGGACTGGGAGAATGAAGTTGCCACCTGTGAAGAGTTGATCTCGGAATCCAATACCGGATATTTCTGTGCAACAGCAGAAAATGGCTATGAGAATGGTGAAGATGAAGATGGTTCAGAATCCAAAAAAGAAATGGAAGACGACCGGGATAAATATTATGAACAGTTCATCAGCCTGACCTATGACTATTCCGCAAAAGAGATCAAAGCAAGAGACGGATACATCCTGCATGATATCCATACGGATGATATTCCAATCGAGACGAAGACCGTAACCAGTTCCCAGTATAAGGATTACAATGATTCCTGCGGTGGGAATGTGACGAATCTCCCGCACCAGGACAGCCCGTCCGGTGGAAATTCCGGCGGAGGCGGCGGAGGCGGGTCGGAAGATCCGGATGAAGATATAGATAATGATTACGAATACGAGGAGTATAAGTATACCGGTACGATCACCGCGATAAATTCCAGTAAGATTACGATCAAAAGTGATGACGGGGATCAGTATCGCTACTCCACGGATAAAATATACGATCTTCTTTCCGAGGAGGACATCGAGCATTTAACCAAGGGATGCCGCGTATCCGTATCAATCATTGCATTCCAGGGCGAGGAATATATTGACTATTTTGAATTTTCAACCGATCCGGATGCCTACAAAGACCCGAAAAAATCACGTAAGTTGGCACAGCAGATAAACGATGCTGTTACACTGGCAGCTGATACGGAAGAAAGCAAAGATGCCGGGCAGCCTGATAAGAGCGTGACAGCGGACGTATACGTATCAAGTACAGCAGGGAAACGGGTAACGATCGCTACCGCATCGGATGCGGAGGGAATGCCGGATATAGAAGGGGACGATTACTTCAGGCATCTGGCGGACTTTGAAGCTTCCTATCAGGAAAGCAGCAAAAACAATGCGGAACCGGACGAGGATGATGCCGCGGAAGAAACCATCTCGGATATAGAGCTGGCAAACGATCTGGACCTTCGCGGTTCAGTCGCGGAAGTATCCGTCGAAAAAGCAACAGCCTCCAATGCAACTGCTTCAGATGCGGATCTAAGCACTGCCATTCAGACAGAGAAAGAAGGCTGGATCCAGACAGTCGTTAAAAATGTACAGGAGCTTGTGGAACAGTTCTTCACCATGTGCCAGAATGGGATCCGGTATGCGATTTCATTATTTGCAGCCGATGACGATGGCGGTTCTGGGGCATCACATCCTGTCCGCGACAGCGTAAAATGGACTCCGGATGGCCCGGGAAATTATGTGACGCCGCTTGCATCCGATATTGTGGATCATACATTTACCGTATTTGATCACCGGACAGAAGGCGAAGTCCACATCAACAAGCGGGATCTGGATCTGGAAATGAAAAATTCGGGTCAGTATGATTCCTACGCAGACGAAAACGGAGATGGAACGCTGGAAGGCGCCGTTTACGGATTGTTTGCAAAAGAAGACATTATCCACCCGGACGGTCATACGGACGTCGTCTATCAGAAAGATGATCTTGTGGCAGTTGCTACAACCGACCGAAACGGAGATGCCTCTTTCATGGTATTTACCGAGGCACCGGGCCGTACATATGATTACGACCAGGGCGCAATCGTAAAACGTACGGATTCTCCGTTTGATGGACCGGATAACCTGCATAAACCACAGGCGGATGGCGATGCTGTATCAGAAGATAATGAAGCTTATATTGGACATGATTCAAATAATCAGGAGATGTCACTGACAGATTCGGATGAAGGGGACGCTACCGTTTATTATAAGCATTCTTCCAATCAGGACGGCATTGAGGGACTTACTGGCGGCCATGAAGTATATCCGATTCTTAATAATGAAGAGAACAACGGAAATTGTTGGATCGGTCGTCCTCTGATCGCAAATCCGAATGGCAGCAACTACTATATCAAAGAACTTTCCAGATCAGAGGGCTATGAGCTTTCCGTTACCGGTAAAACAAATGAAGTGACAAACGGAAAAGACAGCCAGAATACGGAAAAGGACACACAGATGGTTACGGTCGGAAGCCTGACAGAAGATAATGCGAAAAACGGCTGGACATTTTCTGTCATCGGAAAGAACTTAACCGGAGATGTCCACATCAGCGCGTCTTCTAAAGAAGGGGCTGAATTTGTTGCAACGACCCTTGTGGAAGAACCATGCGAAATTGAAGTGGAAGAAAAAACAGAAGTAAAAACACCGGTTATTGGGGTAAAAGATACCCAGGTCATTTTAAATGGAGGTCCGGTGGAAGCTTCCGTGGGCGATTCCGTAAATGTCAATGGTACTTCTTATACGGTGACAAATGTAAGTGCAAAAGAAGAACAGACAATGGGCGCGATCCCGGCCAACACCAAAATGTTCGGGCTTCCATCCGCTACGACTTATAACTCAGCTGACGTAAATGATTTTATTACAAAGTACAATCAGGCGTTATTGGATATGGGCTACCGAACACCGGATGCAAATGCGCCATGGATCCGTGTTAAGATTTCAGGAACATCCGATACGGATTGGATCGCTGTTTTATCCGGCGCTATGCGGGACTATGGGCTGATCTATTTTAACCGCGTCCGTATTGTGGATGCAGTGGCCAATTCAGATGGAAGCACAAGTCTGATTATCCGGTATGATTATGCGACAAAGAAAGAGCCGTCTTCCTGCGTATATAATCCAGACCAAGCTGCATTATATGTAAAACAGGATAGTGGAAGCGGATACTTTGTTTACGTGAAGGTACCGTTAGACAGTGCGGATATCATTTCGGTAGATAGAAACGACGAAGGATTTGTCAAATCCGCAATCCTTAAAAAGTTTACTGCATCATGCGGCACATCCTATCCGAACGCATTGCCGGCTCAGGATGGATATGCGAAAACTTATACGGAAGCAAAATCTTATTGGCTTTATGATGGGGTTATGCAGCAGTTCAATAACAACGGAACACTGGCAACAACCAGTTCCTGGGTGACTACAACGCATAAGGAACCATCCACGCAGCTGGTGGAAAAAACGACGGTGCTTCCGTTTGAGTACGCGGACGGCAACTATATGGTAACGATACCGAAGCATCTGTTCGGTACAGGAGCCGTTGGCAAAGTAACAATCCGTATGCAGGGTAAGGAGAACAGTAAATGGTATTACCGGTTTAACAAACCGATTTTATCTTATGTACCCGTAAATGAAAATGAAGACAGTTATATCGGTACGGCAACCTTGTCCTGGAAAAATGAAAAAACGATTGTGGATGACGCAGCAACGATTGCCAAACCATTAGGAGTGAATGAGCGTTCCCTCCGCCAGAAGATCCGCATCGATAAGAACATCCAGAAGCTCAAAGAATCCAAGAGCGTCTGGTACTGTCTGAATTGTGGCTACGAAAACGCAGACGGAGATGCCATCTGTGGCTTCTGCGGCCATAACCGGACCACAGAGGAAACAAAGACCATTGACTATGCCCATGACACCTACGGGGCAGTCCATTCCGAAAACATTTCCGCCGACCGCGAGGACGGCTGGTATGAGACCGCGAAGGACTGGTTTGCAAAGCTCTTAAAGCTTGAGAGCAAGGACGAAAGCACCGAGAGCATCGGAAACTTCCGCTTCAAGGCATACTTAAAGTCCAACCTGGAACGCCTCTACCGGAAGGCGGACGGTACCATCACCTGGGTCGACCGGAACGGAAATGAGATGATCCCGCAGTATGAGGATAAGGCGGCGGATGACGGCAATTACGATACCTTTACCTGGAAGTATCAGAATGCGTTTGACGGAAAGACCGTGGACTTCCCGGAAAAGGATAAGACCTCTGCCGACGGCGCGCTGGAATCCTCCAACGTCCAGAAGATCTACACGGAGGTGGAACATAATAAGGAGTCCAAGACCTCTTCCGCAAGGACAAATAACGTATGGGCGTCCTACGGCACTCCGCAGGGCGGAAATACCACGGATGTTGGCGACATCAAGAGTTACACGACCTCCGAGCGCGGCGCATCCGGAGAAGCCGTGAAGGATAACTCCAGCCTTTACAGCTACGACGGGAAGCTCGTGGACGTGGACCGTTCCGACAAGCTCAACGACACGGCCAACAGCGGCTACACCCGCATCCTGGAATCCACCCTCACGACCATCGAGGATGAGGGAACGACCCGGGAAGTGGAGATGTATAATTACGAGAAGTTCTTTGACGCCATCCATGCGGCCAATACCGACATCTGGGATGACGACATGCACTCCACGTATACAGGGGATGCCATGAAAAACTACCCGGGCCAGCACTGGTTTGAGACCTTCTATGAAAAGTACCAGAAGGATGATACGGACCCGGGGCACACGAAAGCCAATACCGACGGTACGGATAAGGACGGTACCGCAGGCGGAGATAAGGATACTTCCTTCAAGCCGTTCCGCTGGATCCGGGAGAACGTATTCGGATACCGGGACGGTTATGAGAAATACCCGGCAGACAATAGCGGCGTGAACACCGAAGTGACCGCCAATACATCGGATTTTGCAAGGGCGAATGCCGAAGCCTCCGATGCGGTCCGCCAGTTCGCGGTCAAATGGTACCTGCAGGATGAGGCAGCCAAGCTCATGGTCGACAACGGCCAGGGCGAGAACGTAGCCTTAAAGGGCGGCACCATCGGATATGACGAAGCAGTTTATGACGAGGCACTCTTTAATGCCATCGCGAAAGCCTATAATTACTTAAAGCCGTTCTACTTCTACGACCTGGATACCATTTACAGCGTGGAATGGGACAGCGCGAAGGACGGCGGCGCGGATAAGGATCACACGACCCTTTCCGTGGATGAGCTGCATAACGAAACGTATTACAATACCTCCAGCTACTTGCCGTACGGTGTGTATGTCATCGTAGAACAGCAGCCGGAGAGACGGGATAAGGATGTCAATGACTGGAAGAACCGCAGCTATGACATTGAAAAGCCGAAGGAAGTCATCGTGCCGAGTGTCTATGACGCGGAAAAGAGCAATGACACCAGTGACAACTACGACCCGCATTATAACTTCGATACGGACATGTCCCTGCAGAAGCAGGCAAAGGCATCCAATTACCTGATCCGGTTCGGTGAGGAGCTTTCTGACAATACCGCAAACCAGGATGAACGCGAGTTTGTGATCCGGGCACATGGTTACTACGGGGACTTTGAGGTCTATAAATACGGACTGGATATCGACGGACTTTCCGGGGCCATCACGGCACCGAACGGGGCATACGGCTACCACGGATGGGAGCTGCGCCAGGGATACCGGGATCCGCTTAAGGACTACTACGAGTACGACCACCGCGGCGAAGCCGGTATCACGGAGATCGGCGCGGAACTTGGCGGAAACAATGAGAGCAAGTACCACGGCTATGAGCAGGAGAACGGGAACGGGAAAGATACCGCCAACGGGGAAACCTATGACGGCGATACCCTGCGGAAGCGTTTCTTCTATGCATCCGTATCGGAAGACGACGGCACCGCGGACAATATCCTCTATAAGGACGGGGCGAAGGATGACAACAACGCATCCGGCATGAACTGGAAGGATAACATCCCGTCCACGACCGGGGAGCTGACGGCTTATGATAAGCTGTATTCGGCAGCCCTGGTACCGTGGAGCGTGATGGCGCCGGCGAATCTGGATATCTACAGCTCCAAGGACTTCACGGGATATGCCGATATGAAGGAGCGGAACCGCTATTACGTATCCTATTTAAGGGTCAACAAAGTGGACTCCGAAACGGGAGAATACATCCTGCATGACGATGCCATCTTCGGGCTTTATGCGGCATCCCGCTATACAAGCTTTGATGAGATCGAGGAGGATGCAAAGCTGATCGAAGACGCGGATGAGAGAGCGAGGTTCCTGATGCAGTTTAAGCCGGGAGACGCGAAGTTTTACCTGAAAGATACCCATATCGTCGGATCAAAGGAGTTCCTGGAGGCCATGGGAGCAACCGACCTGCAGATCTCCACCGGCAGGACAAGGACCCCGATCGTGGAGAGCCAGGAAGATACCGGACATACCTATACGGGCCTTGTAAGGAAAGGCACGCCGGTATGCGTGGAATCCGAACGGATCGACTTATCCGATGACTTCGGAAAGAAGACCGGGCAGATGACCGTCTGGAGCACCAAGGCGGATGTGAAGATGGATGACCCGGTGACCGGGGAACTGAAAGACTACGGGGACCAGAACATTGGCTACTTTAAGACCAGCCAGCCGGTGAGTGCCGGTGCGTACGTCCTGGCGGAGATCAAACCGCCGGCCGGATACGCAAGGAGCAAGCCGGTAGCCATCGAGGTGTACAGCGATGAGACCAGCTACTATGTGGATGGTGACATGTACGCGAAAGTGGCGGCAGTGCGGTACGAAGGGAACCTCCTGACAGATATCCCGTACGAAAAGTAAGACCAACAGTGACAGGAAGCACGGACTGCAAAATGCGGTCCGTGTTTTCGCGTTCAGGAGCGTAGACAAATTTCCATACTGAACATGCAACAAAAATATGCAGGAATTGAGAAAGGAGAAGTATGAAAGAAGAAAAAAACGAAACAGGAGCATGGCTCAAAGTAGAAGACCTTTATGGAGATGACAGTCCCAAAGAAGGCCAGCTGTGTCTCGGGAAAAAGGAAGACGGAACCATTTGGCTGTATCGCTTTTCCTGGTGGGATGATGTGACAGGCGCATTTTATCCGATGATCAATCCGAATGAAAGCGACCGGGAGTGGGACGAAGATGTAACCGAAATTATGATGCTTGACCGAATTCTTCCGTTCGAAGAATAAGGCGACAAAAAGGAGAAAAAATGAAAATGAATGGAATTCAGGCAAAGCCGCAAAATTTTCGACTAATAGCTCAGAGGACAAAACTGGATTGCGTAGACTTTATGACAATGCTATAATGTAAGTATCGATATAGTTTGTAGAAGGAGGTACGAGATTCCAAATGATTACCTATATGTTAAAACATCAAAATCGAGACGTAGCTTCTTTTGTTTTAGATAGTGACGGGGATTTATATACATTTGAAATACATAATCAAAAGGAGATGCCTATTCTTGGAGATGGGCGTAAGAATCTTGCTGAATGGATACAAAACAGATCAATCCCTGACAGTCGAAAAGACCTAGATGAAATTTTACAAAAAGCTGGGTGCAAAACGGCGCAGGAATATATGATCCATAACCTTGCTCTTAACCTATCCGATTCCTACTGGATTTGTCCTATGGAAGAAAGGGATCTTAAATGGGAAGATATTAATTTGTATCAACATCCAACAGGAGATCTTACCTTTAGAAATCGATTAAATGAATTGTCTTATAAAAAAGTAAAGAATAACTCGTCTTTGACAGGTTCTCTTGAAAAATACAATTCTTATGAAAAAGATGGCTGGCATCTTATTAAAAAGGGGGATCCTAAAATCCCTGCTGGCCTTCAAAATATTAATGAGGCATTTGTATCTATGCTGCATCAACGGCAAGGTTTTACGGAATATACACGATATATTCTAAATTTCGATGCACATGGGATTTGTGAATCCTGCGATTGCAAATATTTTACAGACAAGGATCATGAACTGATATCCGCATACAATGTAACAGGAGGTATTGCCGGATCATCTGAAACGCTAAAGGATGCATATCAAGAGTATATTGATGTTTGTATTGCGAATGGATTAGATCGTAATTATGTTATGCATTTTATGGATTACATGCTTATGACCGACTTTCTTATTACCAATACGGATCGGCATTGGGAAAATTTTGGCGTTTTGAGAGATCCAAATACTCTTAAGTTTTTATCGTTAGCTCCTATATTTGATTCCGGAACTGCCATGTTTTGTGATGATCCATTTGCAAAAACAAGGATTCGTCTTTTGAATACTGGAGTTCATGGAATTTGCGCTTCTCAACAAGAAAATCTGGAATTAGTTCACGACAAAACAGTTGTGGATGCTACTAAACTTCCAACAACAAAAGAAATTGTAGAATTTTATGAGCAACGAGGAATACAGCAAGACAGAGCAGAACAAATTGCGCGATGCTTTGAACTAAAAAAAGATATGTTATTAGAATTCCAGCATGGATTTCAGATAAGTATTCCAAAGGAGTACGAGTACAATGGTATTCCGCCATATAAAGGTGGGGAACCTAATCAAGAATATGTAGGGTTCCGTGATAATGTTCGTTTTGTTGTATTATGTGGAATTCCCGATTCTGGGAAAGAAGAGGTTGGAAGGCAATACATTCGAGATATAGACAAAACAGCATATATACGGACCAATAATATTAGAGAGAGAATTGGACTTGCTCTTGGAGAAGACGAAGAAAAAGTTTTTACTACTGCATATAGACAAATTAAGCAGGCTTTGGAAGACAGAAAAGATGTTATATATATTGCCACAAATCTTGACCGAGAAACACGTAAAAAAGTTTTGGAATTAGCAGATGATGTCCCAGGTGTAGAAAGGATTTTGTCTGTTGTATATAAGGATCCACAGAAAATTGATTCTGACATACCGGGACAAAAGCTAGTGCGCATGGCAGAAATTTTACATGACAATAAGCCAGATATATCTGAAGGCTGGGATGATATTGATATATTTGGCCAGGAACCAAGACATATAGGGAAAGAGACTCACAATTTAGAATCCAAATATGATGCGAGATAAGAAACCTAAAGCCATTGAAAATCCATCCGCCGCATTCTCGTGACTTTAGTCATGAGTTGGGCGGGTGGGCGTTTTTGCGTCTTAGGAAGCTTTTTTATGCTCTGATGACCAAAAAGTGTTATCCGCAAAAATGCCGTCCGGAAATATATTCCATACT
>ERZ780223.1562-NODE-1562-length-22265-cov-3.703377_pt1 | contig 22265 bp, 17 predicted proteins | sample MGYA00511016_ERZ780223 | MGnify/ENA primary metagenome ERZ780223 (study PRJEB29588, sample SAMEA2159032) | human gut metagenome | biome: human gut; feature: human-associated habitat; material: faeces | place: Denmark | collected 2008/2010 ... | reverse complement strand
GGCATACCGCCAAGTCGCATAAAATAAGGAAAGTTGAGATTTTAGTTATACAAATGCGAATATGTAGGGAAGTGACAAAAAAGAAAATGCGAATACGTAGGAAAACAGTATTATAAAAAATGCGAGTGTGTGGGAGGTAACATGTTCAAGAGAAAAATCTATGATAAAATGTTGGAATGGAAAGAAAATTCTGATGGCAAAACAGCTCTGTTAATAGAGGGGGCTCGCCGAATCGGTAAGTCAACGATAGCAGAGGAATTTGCCAAGAAAGAATATGAAAGCTATATTTTAATTGATTTTGCAAAAGCATCCGCAGATGTGCGGAACCTGTTTGAGGATGTCTCCGATTTAGATTATCTGTTTTTACAGTTGCAGCTGCAGTTTAGGACTGATTTGCATACGAGAAAATCGCTTATCATTTTTGACGAAGTGCAGCTTTTCCCAAAAGCCAGACAGGCAATCAAGCATCTTGTTGCCGACGGAAGATATCATTACCTGGAAACCGGTTCTTGGATCTCAATCAAAAAAAATGTGCAGGATATTTTAATTCCATCGGAAGAAATGAAAATACAAATATATCCTATGGATTATGAAGAATTCTGTGATGCAACCGGAAACAATTATGAGCTTTTGCATCAAATTTACAGCATGAATACAGCCGTAGGGCAAGCAGCAAACAGAAAATTGATGCGTGACTTAAGGACCTATATGGCAGTCGGAGGCATGCCACAAGCGGTAGAGTCTTATATTGCAGGGGAAAATTTTTCGCAAATTGATATGGTAAAACGACAGATCATTTCTCTTTACGAAGATGATTTCAAAAAAATCGATCCTTCCGGCCGAATCTCGGCACTATATCATTCTATTCCGGCACAGTTGGCAAAGGATTCCAGAAAATATAGGATCACGACTGCCATCGGAAAGAAAAACAGCACAAAAAGCGAAGAATTATTGTATGAATTGATCGACTCAAAAACAATCTTACCCTGCTATAATTCCACGGATCCGGGAGCAAGTCTGCCGGACACAAAAGACTTTGACAGCTATAAATTATATCTTTCTGATACCGGATTATTTGTCACGCTCATGTTTATTGACCGTCCGGTGACCGAAAATGATATATATGCCAGGCTGCTGTCCGACAAGCTCCCTGCAAATCTGGGGTTCCTGTACGAAAACCTTGCCGCCCAGATGATTGCTGCAGCCGGGAGAGAGCTTTATTATCATACCTGGGAAAAACACGGCAGTACCCACTATTATGAAGTAGATTTTCTGATTTCGGAAGGAAGTAAGATCAGTGCTTTCGAAATTAAGTCTTCGGGTACAGGAAAACACGAATCCATAAAACAGTTTTATAAAAAATATTCAAAGCATGTGCGCAACATTTATTTATTATCCCAAAAGGATGTCAGCAAAGAAGAAAACCTATTATTCAAACCGTTTTACCTCATACCGTTTTTGTTACAATAAAACCAGCCGCACCAGCATCGCAGCGATCCACGCTACAGCACACTGCCAGAACACCACGCCCACTGCCCATTTGCCGCCAAGCTCCCGCCTGATGGATGCCACTGCTGCCACACACGGCGTATACAACAGACTGAACACCAAAAGCGACGCCGCAGAAACCGGTGATAACACGGAACCGATGCTGTCGCCAAAAAGAACGCCCAGAGTAGATACAACGCTTTCCTTTGCCATAAAACCACTGAGCAGAGCAGTGCAGATCCTCCAGTCGCCCAGTCCCAGCGGTGCAAATACCGGCACAAGCAGCGAAGAAACAGCCGCCAGAATACTGTCCGCCGAATCGGTTACCATATTCAGGCGCAGATTAAAGCTTTGCAGGAACCACACAACAACTGTAGCAACCAAAATTACCGAAAACGCTTTCTGCAAAAAGTCCTTCGCCTTCTCCCAGAGCAGCTGTGCCACATTTTTGGCACCCGGCAGCCGGTAATTTGGCAGCTCCATCACAAACGGCACCGGCTCGCCCTGAAACAGTGTCCCCTTATAAAGAAATGCGATCAGTATTCCGGTCACGATGCCAAACAGATAGAGTCCTGCCATAATAAGACCACCATGTCCCGGAAAAAATACGCTGACAAAGAAAGAGTAGATCGGAAGCTTTGCCGTGCAGCTCATAAATGGTGTCAAAAGAATCGTCATTTTGCGGTCACGTTCGCTCGTCAGCGTTCTTGTCGCCATAACAGCCGGAACGGTACAGCCAAAACCGATCAGCATCGGTACAATACTCCGCCCGGACAGACCAATCTTTCGCAGAAGCTTGTCCATCACAAATGCTACACGGGCAATATATCCACTATCCTCCATCAGTGACAGGAAGAAAAATAATGTCACGATGATCGGCAGAAAGCTCAGCACGCTTCCCACACCGGTAAAGATTCCATCAATCACCAGACTGTGCACCGCTTCATTGACCTGCATCGCCGCCAGCCATCTGTCCACAATATCGGACACTGCGTCAATCCCCATCTGCAAAATATTCTGAAGCCACGCCCCAATCACATTAAAGGTCAGATAAAACACAAGCACCATAATCCCCACAAAGCAGGGAATTGCCGTGTACTTTCCGGTCAGCACACGGTCAATGCGCTCACTCCGGATCCGTTCTCTGCTCTCCTTGGGTTTCACCACTGTCTGCTCGCAAAGACGCTCTATAAAATCAAACCGCATATCTGCAATGGCGGCACTGCGATCCAGACCACGCTCCTTTTCCATCTGTTGCACAATATGCTCTAGCATCTCCGTCTCATTTTGATCCAATGCCAGCTTCTCAAGAATTAACGGATCCCCCTCGATTGCCTTCGTCGCCGCAAAACGCACCGGGATCCCGACATGCTCTGCATGATCCTCGATCAGATGGATCACCGCATGAATACAGCGGTGCACTGCACCATCATGGTCATTTTTATCGCAGAAATCCTGTCGCAGCGGCTTTTCCTGATACTTGGCGATATGAAGCGCGTGGCGCACCAGCTCGTCTACACCCTCGTTTTTTGCCGCCGAGATCGGTATCACCGGCACTCCAAGCAGCGCCTCCATACCATTCACGTCAACGGCTCCCTGATTACCGGTCACCTCATCCATCATATTTAATGCAACAACCATCGGAATATCCATCTCCAGCAGCTGCATGGTCAGATAAAGATTTCTCTCAATATTGGTCGCATCGACAATGTTGATCAGTGCCCGCGGTTTCTCCTCCAGCACGAAATTTCTCGATACAATCTCCTCGCTGCTGTAAGGCGACATCGAATAAATGCCCGGCAGATCCGTAATATCCGTCTCCGCATGTCCTTTGATCACGCCATCCTTCCGGTCTACCGTCACACCCGGAAAATTTCCTACATGCTGGTTCGATCCGGTAAGCTGGTTAAACAATGTCGTTTTTCCACAATTCTGATTGCCGACAAGAGCATAGGTAAGCAGTGTCCCCTCCGGCAGCGGATTCTCATCCTCCTTAGAATGATATTTTCCTTCCTCACCAAGTCCCGGATGCTCTGTCGCCTGCAGCCGTTCACTGCCGGCGTGGCTCCTTGTTCTCTGATCGATCGGCGCAATCTCAATCTGATCTGCCTCCGCCAGCCGGAGCGTCAGCTCATATCCATGCACCTGCAGTTCCATCGGATCCCCCATAGGTGCCAACTTCACCACCGTCACCTCTGCCCCGGGGATCATCCCCATATCCAGAAAATGCTGACGCAGAGCGCCCTTTCCTCCTACCGTGCGGATCACGGCACTTTTCCCGATTTCCAGTTCTTTTAATGTCATAGCTTATGCCCTCTTTATCTGATATGATTCGTTTCAGTTAATGATAATTTTTATCAACAAACATAAGTTATACCAAACACTCTGTTATGTCAACCGGTTACAGCTTCTGCGCATCTTCCGAAAGCTTGCTGCCAGATCCATGCTGTAATGAAGCAGCACCACAACACGGTACTTTTCTCTATTTCTTCTATTGTCATGCTGCTCTCCTCACTGAAAGGATCCGATTCCATCGATGTAATTTTCCCTTCACTTATATTATGTCGTCCAATTTACCATTGATTGCATAGAAAAAAGCTGCGAGTTAACAATTTAATCGTTAACTCGCAGCTCCCGTATACTTTTTCTTAATCTACGTTTATATTGTCAATGGAATATATGCGATGCCACGGATTGCCCCATTACATCATATACACCACTATGATGCAGCAACTGCCTCCGCTTCTCCCTCGGCATCCTCTGTCTCTTCCTCGTACTGAGATCCCTCTGTAACATCAACAATCGTTGCATCCTCGGAAGTGATCAGCTCGATCTTGTCATTCATCAGCTCCGGAATATCCTTTACCTTGACGCACTTCTGATCTCCCAGCTTCTCGAAATCAATATAAACCTTCTCCACAATATCCGCCGGATCTGCTTTATAATGAATTTCGGAAATCTCCTCGTCAACGGAGCCCTTCGCCAGCTCCTCGTTCAGCAATACAACCTGTGCCGTCGTAGAAATCTTCTCACCGGCAACCAACAGCTGGAAATCAATCGACATAATCTTCTTCATCAATGGGTTGTAATCCACATCCTTGATAATCGCATTGTATTTCTGATCTCCTACCTGCAGGGTTGTTCTGCTGCCCTTCATGTTCTTTCTCATGAAACGCTCTGCGTCAAACTCAGAAATCTGCAGTGCCATCGGTTCCTCCAGATCTCTTCCACACAAGCTTCCCGGGACATATCCCTCTCTCCGTAACTTTTTCGCCTTTACATTCATGTCTCTTTTCTCAGCATTTAATGTCATCATAATGATTCCTCCTTTTATCGCTGATATTGTTACATGCGTAAAGCAAAGCTTAATTCAAAATGGACTGCTGTAAACCCCTTTCCTGTTAACGGAAATATTCTCATTGAAACAAAAAAACCTCCGCCACACAGGGTCTCCAGTGTAGTAGAAGTCCAAATCGAATCGGTTTTTCGTTTTATGCACCATAGATTATTATAGTCCCTTCCCGCCAATCTGTCCAATTTCATTTTTGACAATATTTTCTGAAATACAATTCAATTTTTGTGCAAAAATTTAAAAGAGGATGACCACAAACGGATCATCCCCTCAGAATCATATACAAGCTTTCAAATTATCCGAAGTATCTCTTAAAAAGTCCCTCGAATACAAAGCGTTTGTCAATTAACCGAAATATCTCTTAAGAAGTCCCTCGAATGCTTTACCATGTCTAGCCTCATCTCTAGCCATCTCATGAACGGTATCATGGATTGCATCAAGATCAAGTGCCTTTGCTCTCTTAGCAAGGTCAAACTTACCGGCTGTAGCACCGTGCTCAGCCTCTACACGCATCTCCAGATTCTTCTTCGTGCTGTCTGTTACAACCTCACCAAGCAGCTCTGCGAACTTTGCAGCGTGCTCTGCCTCTTCGTAAGCAGCCTTCTCCCAGTAAAGACCGATCTCAGGATAACCCTCGCGATGAGCAACACGAGCCATTGCCAGATACATACCAACCTCTGAGCACTCGCCGTTGAAGTTCGCGCGAAGATCAGCCATGATATCCTCCGGTGCACCCTGTGCAACACCTACAACATGCTCAGCAGCCCAAGTCTTGTCATCTCCCTGCTTAATGAACTTATCTGCAGGAACTCCACACTGAGGACACTTCTCAGGAGGCTGCTCTCCTTCATAAACATAACCACATACAGAACATACAAACTTTGCCATAATCGTAATCTCCTTTTCTTTTATAATATTTACTTTTGATTGCCAATTTCTCCTTAACAGTAACAATTACTGTTTCTATTTAGAATATAGCAAATCTAATTCGCTTTGTCAACTCTTTTTTGAAAAAATTTCTAACTTCTTGATCATTTTCAATCAACAACGCATCCCCGGTGTCCACCGGCTCCGCCAATAATACTCGCCGACCAGCTGCTACTCTTTACCAATAGCACTCTCCCAATCCGCAGCTACACCTTGCACTTCGGACACAAACCGTAAAAGAGTACCTGGTGTCCCTGTATCTCTCCTGCAAATCCCGCACCCGCAATCTGATCAATATGGTCAATCGGATCCATCTCCAGATCCATCACACAGCCACATTTCTGACAGGAAAAATGATAATGTGGTCTGGTATCTCCGTCAAAATGATCCACGCCGTCTCCACAATCCAGACGAAGCGCCTGTCCCTGCTCTACCAAAAGATTCAGGTTACGATATACGGTACCCAGACTGATCTTCGGATATTCATTTTTGATATTATAATACACAGCTTCCGCTGTCGGATGAGATTTCGTCGAGAGAAGATAGGTACGGATCGCCTCCCGCTGTTTACTGTATCGCATTGCAGCCATCTCATTCTCCTTTCATGAATAACAGTAATTGTTACTGTTATTTTACCATTTATTTTAAATATGTCAATAGAAGTTTCCATTTCTTGACTTTTCATCGAATCGTTTTATACTGAATAAAAACACAATGTAAAAGGATGTGATTCAATGACAACCAACACACTTCCCCAGAACCACATGGAAATATACTGGCATGATTATGCAAGCCAGATGGAAGATGTGAAAATACGCAATGCCAGCCTGACCGAAAAGGCCTCCATCATCGGAAGAACCGGTCTGATGTTGCTATCCTGCGGAACCGGAGCCTGGCGTGTACGAAGCTCAATGAATTCGTTGGCCAAGCAGCTCAACATTACCTGCACCGCCAATATCGGTCTTATGTCCATCGACTACACCTGTTTCGATGGAGACCACTGTTTTTCGCAGTCTCTGTGCCTGACCAATACAGGAGTCAACACTTCCAAGCTGAATCGTCTGGAGCGTTTTATCCATGAGTTTCCGGAAAACTGCGAGAACTTGTCCGGAGAACAACTTCATGCACAGCTTGACGAGATCGAGCAGCTCCACGGACTTTACTCTCCGGTTGCTCTCGGCTTTGCCGCCGCTCTGGCGTGTGGCTGCTTCACCTTTCTTCTGGGTGGCGATCTGAACGAAATGATTCTCGCCTTCCTGGGAGCCGGAATCGGTAATTTCCTGCGATGCAAATTGACCAAGCACCATTTTACATTATTTTTATGCATTGTCTCATCGGTTGCCGCAGCCTGTCTGGTTTATGTTGGTGCATTAAATCTGGCGGAACACTTTTTCTCTGTTTCTCTGCAGCACGAGGCCGGTTATATCTGTTCCATGCTGTTTATCATCCCCGGATTTCCATTTATTACAAGCGGCATCGACCTTGCCAAGCTGGATATGCGTTCCGGTCTGGAACGGCTTGCTTATGCGATCGTCATCATCCTTGTCGCAACGGTTACCGCATGGATCATGGCGCTTCTCTTCCATTTGAAGCCGATGGATTTTCCTCCATTACATCTATCAGCCGGAACACATTTACTGCTCCGGCTGATCACTAGCTTTGGTGGTGTATTCGGTTTTTCCATTATGTTCAACAGTCCCCGTTCTATTGCTGCCGCCGCTGCTTTTATTGGCGCCATAGCAAATACGCTTCGGCTGGAACTTGTGGATTTCGTCGCAATACCTCCTGCTGCCGCTGCTTTTATCGGTGCACTGACTGCCGGCATTTTAGCATCTCTGCTCAAAAATAAGCTTGGCTATCCGCGAATTTCCATTACCGTTCCCGCCATTGTCATAATGGTTCCCGGTCTGTATCTTTACAAGGCTGTATATAATCTCGGCATCATGTCACTGACCACCTCTGCATCCTGGTTTGCATCTGCGATGCTCATCATTCTGGCTCTGCCGCTTGGTCTGATATTTGCCCGTATCATCACAGACAAATCCTTCCGCTACTGCACTTGATATATTTTCAATGCGGTGCCGTGCACGACATGGCACCGCATATTTTTTAAGCAACTTTAACGGTTGTTCTTTTCTCTAAATCCATTCTCCCTTTAACAGATATTCCTCTCTCTTTGCTCCCACAGAAACAAATGAAATTTCATGGTTCAAAGACTTTTCCAGAAATGCAATATACGCTTTTGCATGATCCGGAAGTTCTTCCCAACTGCGGCATCCTGATATGCTCTGCTGCCATCCCGGCAGTGTCTGTACTACCGGCTCATATTTTTCCAGATCACAACCCGGATCAAACTCATCCGTCACCTTGTCGCCACAACGATACCCTGTGATGACCGGAATTTCTGCAAACGCACTCAGCACATCCAGCTTTGTCAGTGCAATCTTATCTGCATTCTGGCATTTCAGTCCATAACGGCTTGCCGGTATATCGATCGGGCCGACCCTTCTCGGTCTGCCGGTTGCCGCGCCATACTCGCCGCCCAGCCTGCGAAGCATCTCCTGCCAGGACTGTGTCATTGCTTTCTCTGCCACAAACGGGCCGGCACCCACGCAGGTGGAATATGCCTTTAGCACCCCGACAACATGATCTGTTGTGTGCGTCGGGATTCCCGCACCGATCGGAGCATACGCTGCGATCGTGGAAGAGCTGGAGGTATAAGGGAATATTCCGTAATCAATATCTCTCATAGCTCCCAGCTGCGCCTCCAGGATCACCTTCTTGCCCTTTTGAAGTGCTTCCTCCAGAAACGCTCCCGTATCGCAAATATAATCGGCAAATTTCTCCGCCTGCTCATTACACCATTGTAACAACGCCGGAAATGACATCGGTTCCTGATGATAACATCCGGCAAGCTCCATATTTTTGGCATCCAACATCATTTTAAGCCGCGCCTGCATGCCCTCTTCGTTCAACCGGAGCAGATCACCCATCCGCAATGTCTTTTTGCGGTACTTATCGCTGTACGCATAGGCAATTCCTCTTCGAGTGGACCCAAACGCAGACCCGCTTTTTGCCAGACGATCCTCCTCCAACTCATCCTGTATTCTGTGCCACGGCATTGAGATCGTCGCTCTTTGGGATATTTTCAAATTCTTCGGAGAAACGGACACGCCCTTTTGACGAAGCTTCGCAATCTCATCCTCCAGATGCTCCAGATCTACAACCATTCCATCGCCAAGAACACATATCACACCATCATGAAGGATTCCCGATGGGATCAGATTCAATATAAATTTGCCCTGATCAGCAACAACGGTATGTCCGGCATTGTTTCCTCCCTGATACCGCACGACCACATCTGCCTCTCCGGCAAGAAGATCGATCACCCTGCCTTTTCCTTCATCTCCCCAGTTAATTCCTGTTACCGCTGTCAGCATAATTTTCCCTCCTCAGTTATTTCACCCGGCATAAAAATGCCTTGTTTTTTTCTTCGTCACTCATTATACTGACCTTATAGAAATATGTAAAAGCTATTATTGATATGATTGACATTATTATTTGATATATCAGAAACGGAGACTTCTATGAACATCAATTTTGAGTATTATAAGATTTTTTATTACGTTGCCAAATACGGCAATCTCACCAAAGCAGCACATGTACTTGGCAACAGCCAGCCTAACATTACCCGCGCCATGAATTGTCTGGAAAGCGAGATTCGATGCACGCTTTTCATCCGTACAAACCGTGGCGTCCGCCTGACCCCGGAAGGGGAACGGCTTTACACCCGGGTTTCTGCAGCCATGGCACAATTACAGCTTGCAGAGGAGGAGCTTACGAATAGCACCGGTCTGGAGCATGGCAGCATTTCCATCGGTGCCAGCGAGACTGCACTGAGTATTTATCTGCTGGAGCGGCTGAAGCATTTTCATATGACATATCCAAATATACGGCTTAAGATTTATAACCATTCCACCCCCCAGGCAGTTCATTCCGTCAAAAACGGTGAGATCGACTTTGCCATAGTCACCACTCCTACAACAGCAAAACCTCCCTTGAAGGAGATAAGGCTGGAATCCTTCCGGGAGGTTCTTGTCGGCGGCAAAACATTCACTGCACTGAGCAGTCAGACTCTGACACTCGCAGAGCTGAAAAATTATCCTTTAATCTGTCTGGGCAGGGAAACGATGACTTTTGCCTTTTATCATCAATTGTTTCTGTCACACGGTCTGGAACTGGAACCGGACACAGAAGCCGCCACAACCGATCAGGTTCTGCCTCTTGTGAAATCCGATCTTGGGCTCGCATTCATTCCGGAATCCATGGCAATTCCTGCCATTCAAAACCACGAAGTGATCCCGATCCATCTGCAGGAAACCATCCCATGCCGTTACGTCTGTATGGTTTCTGATATCAAACGACCACTAAACAGCGCTGCCAGAAAGCTGAAAGACCTGATCCTGCACTCATAACTCCAGACTGTCTTTGCCGGCTTTCCTCATCAGTGCTTCCCTGCCTGCCAGAACAATACCGTCTATTTCCGTCAAATGGTGCAGTATTTTCTTCTCAAACTGGCTGATCGGCAGGAGAACACCGATCTCATCGTATTTGCGCTCATTCTTCACTCCGGTTTCCTGTCCATAGTAAACCATTGCGGAGAGTGCGCATTTCTGAATCTGCTGAAAGGCATCCCATATGATGGCATACGCCTGCGCCTCGCTCATTCCGAGTGCCGCAGTGTCCGGAAGTGCGTAAAGGATCAGTATGCCGCGCTTCGGATTTACAAAATCCTCCTCAATCTCCAGATTATTCTTATACCGACGGACAATATCATATCCATCTGCAAGATAGATCTTTGACCGCGGAGCACAGGTATGATTTTTCAGAATTTCCTGATATTTGTTCCACTCATGTGAAGAAATTCTGCGGGCAGGTGTCTCAAGCATGTTGCCCTCTGCATCGGTCAGCAGCACCGGATTATCCCCAGCCTTTCCGTGAAAACGCTTCGGGATCAGATATGCCTCCCTCAGCAGATCAAACATACTCCTCTGGCAGATTTCCAGCAAAAGCGCACTGATATCCTGCTCCTCGTATGCCGAAAAAAGTGCTCTTGCAAAATGCTGTGATCTCGTATCCGGAGAGATATTCTCATCCGAAAAGCGGTCATAAAAGGTTTCCTCCAACCGCTCGCATGCCTCCGGTGACTGAAGGATTTTCTCAAATACCTCCTCCACCTCTGTTTCTCTTGGAATCTTTTTAAGCATAGAAGACATAATATCACTCTTTTCTTTTTATTTGTGGCAAATGCTCTGATCCGATATCATTTGTCTTTTTCGGCTTATATTATACTCGCATTTTTTCAAAATTCAATAGCTTACGCCGCTTCCTGTCGCAAAAATCCCGGACAGCAATAACCATCCGGGATTCCATTACTCTTTGTACTATTGTCTTAATTTATTTACAAAAAACAGATTTGAAAAAACCGCCCTTCTTGCTGCTTTTGCCATCTTCTCCGGCATGATCCTCCGTCTGCGGCTGTTCGTCCGCCGACAGCTCTCCGCCAAAGCCCGCCGGATAGAGTAAATGCTCATAATGCTTTCGCAGCTTCGCCCAGTCCGGCTCATGAAAATACTCCGGCGACGGAACATCAATCTTCGCATCCTCATTGATCAGACACACGACTGTCTTGTCGTCTGTCGTGTCCTCGATATTCCATAACGGTACACTCGCCGTCATCGTTTCGCAGATCCTGTCCGCTGTCGCTGCATCATACAGACTTTCATAACCCCGGTGCATGCAATCCAAATACAGCTTCCAGTCCTGCTCCGGATCAAGAAACTCCCCATTGATATAGTAATGATACAGATCGATCGGATCCTGAAGATTCTTATTACCCAATACACAGTACGGATTCATAAAAAATTCTGTCGCACTCAGGTATACATTCGTCTTACGTCTGTCAGGATTCTGAATCTCCTCTCTGGTCGTCGGAAGATTCAACAAATGCGGAAGAACAACTCGTTCCAGCATACCATCGGTCACCAGCATAACTGCTGCCACTCTCTCCGGAAAGCATCCAAATTTCCACGACTTCTCACCCGCCCGCAGCGGCATGACCGACACACCGTCCGAGCCCTTCTGTGGAAACGTGACTACCTTTGTCTCTCCGGACATTGTCCGAACCAAAATTCCTCCATCTCCGGCATGACCATAGATCACCGTTCTGCCATCGTAGAGTACCACATGAAGAGTGGTATCATATTCATTCAGCATATCATCACAGTCTTTGACATACTCCTCGATCGCCTTCTCCGCATAGCGGTATCCCGCCTTGAGACATGCCATCTTCTCTTCCACCGAATAATCACTTTGAATATGATTCTCCAAATATTTTACCAGCTTTTCCGTTGCCAGCCCGGAAGCAATATCTGAATGACGTGCACTGCCAACCCCATCTGCAGCAACACCGATATACAGTCCGGGAGCAATCTCCCCATGCATATTGGCATCCTGACATACAACACCTGTTTTAATATGTGCTTTTCCTTTGATAGAAAATCCATAGCTTAACATGTCATACGCCCCTTCACCCATCAAAGATGGGATTCTACCATTCGCTAACGTCCCTCTCTTCGATATCCGCTGCCATGCCAGCACCCTCTGGCAGATTATCCAGCTCTATCCTGTCTCCTACCTGACTCTTGGAAATAGCACTCATGCTGTCCACCAGCCAGTCAAAAATACCGGTAAATTCATGCTGCTTCAGCTCAATAACACGATCTGTCAGCTGGAACAGCTCTTCCTTATCATAATCATCCACACCAAGTGCCCAGAACTTAAGGCGTCCGTTACTCCCCTTGGACTCCTCTTCGTGAATGCGGGCTGCAGCCTCCTGCATTGCCTCCTTTGTTGACATGGAAACACCGTCTGTGATCATAAATATCCATGGCTTAAAGCAAGGAACTCCGACACCCTGATACTCACGGGTACGCTTCTTAACAAGATCGATCGCTACCTGGATCGCCTCTGCCATATGCGTCTGTCCGCCCGGCTCCAATGTGATCGTTGGCATCTGGTCGATCGGCATAAAATCACTGACGATCTCCACATGTGTCTCGAATGTTACGATTGCCACCTCCACACGCTTTCTGGCAAGTGGATCCTGGCATACCTGCTGTTTAAATTTTGCAATTGCCTCATTCAGACTCTGAATCGGTGCACCCTTCATGGAGCTGGAAATATCCAGCAGAAGTACACATGCCATATGTGGTTCGCTCGGTGCTGCAATCCCCCCAAACAATTGCTCCTTCGTGATCTGTTCGCTCATTTTCCTTCCTCCTGATTCCTTTTCATTATAACCCCTGTATATCACATTCTATTAGCTGTTGAAATACCATACAACAAACAGAACAATAAACAATATAATAATTCCGTATATAATGAATACCAGATGTGACTCAATAAAGGATGGCTCCTTTGGTCTTGTATCCATATAATTCTCTGCCATATGCTCCTTCGGATGGATCGGCTGGCTTGCTGCGATCCGTCTCGCCTCGGCTGCTGCCTCTGCCTGCGCCTTACGCTGTCTCTCCTGATGCTTTCGTATCATCTCGCAGTACGGGCATTCCACCTTCTTATTAATGAAAAAGATATGACCGTTCGGACACTTGATATAATCCTTATTCTGTAAAACCTCCATGATAACCTGCATCCACTCACTGGCGCTGGCACGAACGGTAGGATCCTTGTAACCATCCACAAATGTCCGGTAGAACAATCTCTGAAAACTCTCCGGCAGGAATGTAAAGTCCGGCGCATATGTCGGATATGTAATTCCCTTTTTCTTGTAGAAAAACGGAGAAAATCCCTTGCGGATATTGTCCGATGGCTGTGGAATATCCAATGATTCGTCTATCGTATCTGCCTCTTCCGGATCGATCGCACACGCAAACGGATGACATCCGTTCATAAACAGAGAGAACAGATTGACTGCCAGTGCAAAACGGTCTGTCTCCTTGCTGTATGTCGGAAGTGGCATAGATGACAAACTCTGTCCTCCGTATAAACGTTTCTGAAGCTCCGGCGGAATATAATTCGCCTGACCAACCTCGCAGCGGTACATCATCTGTCCGTTCACAATATGATACGAATCTGTATCCACCAGCGTTACCATAAGTGCCTCTGCCGGATCTGATGTATCCAGATTGACACAGATATTCTGAGGGTTCAGATCTCCACAGACCTGACCAAAGCTATGTACGGTATCTACAGCGGCACAGATATTGTATCCGATAAATAAACGGTCCTCCAGATTAATCTCCTCAATTCCGGCACCACATACGACCGTAAAATCCTCCGCACTGTGGAGTCTCGGCATGATATAACCCGCAAATCCTGACTCTTCATAGATAACGTCCAACGGCCATGTGACCTGCTTACGCTGAATGTCAGTCAATTGATAGCGAATCATCAGAGAAAGCTTTTCCAAACGCCGCTTTGTTCTTTTTTCCTGTTTATATACCTTGGCAACGATATCATCAGCACCTTCTACAGCACATATCGTTCCCTCTCCACCCTTTGCGATCGGCTCCGGATTAATGGTATATATTTTTCCCGATGCTCCCCGATACTTTTTCATTTAGTCCTCCATGTCTACAGACAGGCTTTTTTGGCATACTCTGCTGCCTTGTCTGCTGCTGCGGCTGCCTCCTGTGCCTTAACCGCTGCCATACGCGCTGCTTCTGCCGCTTCCTGTGCACGGCTCACAGCCATCTCCATCATATGCTGTCTGGACTCATCCTCCACCTCATCATTCACGCCAACTGCCTCATTGATGATCTGGTTAATGATCCGTCCATCCACGCCAACCCGAACCGGCTCTCTTGGTCCGGATTCCATCTCCACATAGTGCTTTTTCCGTTCCTGCACCTCGGCAAACTCCGTCTTTTGAACGCCCGCCATCTCATAATACTTCTTGGCAAGTTCAATGTTCTGCCCAAAAAGAATGCCATTCTCATACATATATGCCAAACCGACATATGCACGCCTGCTTCCCTTGCTCTCCGCTCTGTGATAAAGCTGATATGCCCGGTTTAAATTCTGTTCTACCCCATATGTACCATTCAAGCATCTGTCCGCCATCTCGCAGGTTGCTTCCATATCCTTCTGCTCGATCAACTGTTCCAGATCCTGATTCGTTAATTTTGTATAGTCCATGCCCATCTCCATTTCTGCAGATTATGTCTGCATAATTTAACTCTCCAAAAGACCCAATAACATAAATTAAATCTATCATATTACACGCCAAAAGTCAATGATTCTACCCGTTTTGAGCCGTTTTCTTCTGCATCAAAATCCGGAGTTTCCTGTTCTCTTTGAAACGTTTTCACCTATGTTTTTGAGAAATGGAAAAAAGCCTCCTTCCGACAGTAATTTCCACTGACGAAAAGAAGCCCTTTCGTTTTACCCATTCTTACAGTTCAAAAGTCATGCGACCCTTTAGCCCGGCGGCTGATCCATCTTTCCGATCTGGTTGACAAGAATACCTACCTCCTGTTCAAGCTGCCTGCTCCGGATCTTCTCCAGCGCCTCACGGCGTTCCTCCGGATTCATGTCCTCCGACACAAGATCTGTGCGATTTGTCAGCGCAAGACTAAGTGCAAATCCGCCGCTTGCCACATCCAAAAGCATTTTATCACCCCCACATTTATTTTGCGGAGATTGATCGGAAGATATGACTGGAAAATGCTTGAAAAATCAACAAAATCCCCACAGACAACACCGTCTGCAGGGACTTGTGATCAACATTTTTTGAATGATGTCTGAAGCCGCATCATTTATTCATTACATTTTCGGAAGGCTTGCAAAACCAGGCTCAAGATCCTCATCCGTAGGGATATAATCCTTCATCGTGCCATCATGGAAGCTCTCGTATGCGTACATATCGAAATATCCGGTACCGGTCAGGCCAAATACGATCGTCTTCTCCTCGCCGGTCTCCTTGCACTTCATTGCCTCATCGATCGCAACCTTGATCGCATGGCTGCTCTCCGGTGCAGGAAGAATACCCTCAACTCTTGCAAACTGCTCTGCTGCCTTAAATACGGATGTCTGCTCAACAGAGCGCGCCTCCATAAGACCATCTGCATAAAGCTGTGAAAGAACAGAGCTCATACCATGATAACGAAGACCACCGGCATGGTTTGGTGAAGGAATAAATCCGCTTCCAAGTGTATACATCTTCGCCAGAGGACAAACCTTTCCAGTATCACAGAAGTCATATGCATACTTACCTCTTGTCAGACTTGGGCAGGATGCAGGCTCTACAGCGATCACCTGATACTTCTTCTCGCCGCGGAGCATCTCGCCGATAAACGGAGATACAAGACCACCGAGGTTTGATCCGCCACCGGCGCATCCGATAATGATGTCCGGAGTAATGTCGTATTTGTCAAGGGCAGCCTTTGTCTCCAGACCGATCACTGTCTGATGGAGAAGTACCTGGGAAAGCACGCTTCCCAGAACATAACGGTAACCCTCTGTATTAGTTGCTACTTCAACTGCCTCAGAAATTGCACATCCAAGACTTCCTGTTGTTCCCGGATGCTCTGCAAGGATCTTGCGGCCAACCTCTGTATCCATAGAAGGAGACGGTGTCACGCTTGCACCGTAGGTACGCATTACCTCACGACGGAACGGCTTCTGCTCGTAAGAGCATTTTACCATATATACCTTACAATCCAGATCAAAATAAGAGCATGCCATAGAAAGTGCAGTTCCCCACTGACCTGCTCCGGTCTCTGTGGTAACACCCTTTAAGCCCTGCTGCTTTGCATAATATGCCTGCGCAATGGCAGAGTTTAACTTATGGCTGCCGCTTGTGTTATTACCCTCAAATTTGTAATAAATCTTTGCCGGTGTATCGAGCTTCTTCTCCAGGCAGTATGCACGCACCAGCGGTGACGGACGATACATGCGGTAGAATCCAAGGATCTCATCCGGAATATCGAAATATGGTGTCGTATCGTCAAGCTCCTGCTTAGCAAGCTCTGTACAGAATACATGCTCCAGCTCTGCCAGTGTCATTGGCTCGTGGGTTGCCGGATTTAAAAGCGGTGCCGGCTTATTTTTCATGTCCGCACGAACGTTATACCACTGCTTCGGCATTTCCTCCTCACTCAGGTAAATTTTGTAAGGTATTTCCTGACTCATCATGATGTTTACTCCTCCTGTGTTGGTTTGTTAGTTTATATTTTCATTTGCGTTTTTGCCTCAATATCCTTAAATATTTTACTCCATTTCACAAACAGCGTCAATGAAAATACCACGCCGGCGGCGGATTTTTTGCAGATGCACAGGTGTGCCTGAGAAAGGCTCCAACAAGTAGAGCCCATCTTACTTCAGCACCCAGATCATTTGATTCAAACTATTTTTTAATTTTCTTCTTTTTTATCTTGCCCCATTTCCCATATATTTTCTTACCATCTCTTGTTACACCAAGCCTTACCCTTACATAATATTTTTTCCCTTTTTTCGCTCCCTTATAGCAATAAGTTGATTTTGTTGTGTAAATATTCTTTGCTCCTTTGAAATTTCTTTTTGTGCTAATTTGCACTTGGTAAAAAGCTTTTTGAGACAGATTAGCTTTCCCCCACGAAATGTATAGCTTATTTTTTTTCTTATTCTGAAGCTTTTTCACATTCACCTTTTTCTCCAATAAGAGAATCTCTTCCTTGGAACCTCCAGTCATATCTTCTGGCTGAGAAATAAAATCGGAATCCGGTGATCCAGTTGTAATTTTGTCCGGAGTTATAGTCGGCTTTGTTTCCGGAACATCCGTTGGTGCCTCGCTTGGCTTTATTTCCGGTGTTTTACTCGGCTTTTCATCCGGAGCACCACTTGGACTTGCCGTATTTCCCGGCTCATATGTTGGTGCATTAGTCACCGTTGGACTTTCAAGTGGCTTTGGCGTTGTTTCTTTTTCAATAATCTTCCACAGATATTCTTTTGCTTCTTTTGTACCGTCTGCCCAAATGCAATTTTCCGCATCTTTCAGCCCAACAGACGCAACATAATTTCCCGGTAACGTTGCCGCAGCCTCTGTTATATTTACCCAATCCGTTTCCAATTCCTCAAATAACAGTTTCTGTTCAACCCCTGTATAATACAGATTTTTCTGAGAATCCTGCAAAATTGGTATAGGAACTAATCTCTGCGTAATATTTACGCGAACCATCTTACTGTCCACCCATGTGGTATCCTTTCCATCGCATAAAGTTACACGACACTTATATACTCCACTATCTTTCACATCTTTAACAGATATTGACGCCCCTGTTGCTAAATGGATCTTCTCAAAATCGCCATTCTGCATATCATCATAATACCACTGATAAGATAACACCCCTTTTTCTCCTATTTCATGAGATGCAGATATAGATATCTCTCGTTTTTCTCCATCGTATATAAAGTCCATTTCCTTTTCTGTAGGATTGATCTTATCAATCGAAGGTTCTTTCAACATCTTCTTTACATAAATTTCTGTATCCTGTGCTACCGTCAACGGCCAATCCTTTTCCTCTAGCTGTTCACTATCTGTATCCTTTCCCAGATAATATTGATACTCATAACCCTTTTCTTCATATTCCTTTGGGCAATATACATTACAATTCTCATCCGTTTTTACATCAAGAGTTATGTCTCCTACAAAATGAACAGTATACGTCGGATTAACTATCCTTACATTAACCGTTTCGGTATAGTTACCATAACATGCTGCTACAACAATTTCTCCCTTAGGTTCATCTTTTCCCACCGTCAATAATCCATTTTCGTCAATATGTGTATCTTTACTTTCACATTCTTTTACAGACCAATCACTTATATTCACATATTCGTCTACTCCTGTGTAAGCAATACCCACCAACTGCACCTGCTCTTCAGGCGCTGCAACCGGTTCTTCAGAAGTTATAATCGGATCATTCCAACCTCTAAATGGTATCTTTTGCTCTTTAGCATACGCTTCCGCATAAGTGTCCTTGGTTCCGTAAATGACTGCTTCTGACTTGTTAATTGCACAAAACGTCTTGCTGCTGATAGCACTTACCGTACATGGTAATACGATATTTTTTAAGGCACTGGCTTGATCGAAAGATCCAGCCCCAATATACTCAATTCCAGATTGAAATTCCACTGTAGTCAGTTTCTTTCCTGCATAGTATTCTGCTGTATACGATGCATTTCCACTTTCTGTATCCGGCATTATTCCGGTTTTTCCTCTGCTATATGTGATCTTTTCTATATTTCCACATTTCTGAAAGCTTGGATAATCCGTCTTCACATAGTCCAGATCCACCGGCATTGTTAATTCTTTGATCTCAGTACAGCCTGAAAACGCACTTCCACGTACTTTTTCTATCGTCTCCGGTATTTTCAAACTGCTTAAGCCTGTACATCCATAAAAGCAGTAGACCGGTATTTCTTTCAATCCTGCCGGGATCGTCAGATCTGACAACCCATTACAACCATCAAAGCTAACTTCTCCCAGTTCTTCTATGTTAGTAAAATCAAATTCTGTTATTGCTTTGTTATTATAAAAAGCATAATCCCCTATTTTCTTTACTGTAGATGCCAGCTTAACATTTTTTAACTTTGGCATACCATATTTATATCTCGAATCAGCCGGATCTTTATACAAATAATACGCCCTGGCTCCAATGTTTTTTACTCCCTCTTCAAACTCTATCGTGGTCAGATTATTTCCTGCATAGTATTCTGCTGTATAATTCGATGTATAATCCCCTACAGAATTGTCTTCCAAGTCCGGCATTATTCCGGTTTTTCCCTTGCTATATGTGATCTTTTCTATATTTTTACAGTTCTCAAAGCTTGAATAACCATCCGTGGATGAATACGTCTTCACATAATCCAGATCCACCGGCATTGTTAATTCTTTGATTCCAGTACAATCTTTAAATGCACTTTCGCGTACATACTCTAATGTATCCGGTAAAATAACTTGATTTAAATTTTGACATCCTTGAAAACACGAAATATCTATTCTTTTAATATTGTTTTCCATTTCCATGTTCTTTACATCATCATTATTTTGCCATCCATAGCATCCATAATATGTAGAATTGATCCATTTAACATAGGTCAGCGGCGTATGACCATCAAAAATTGCATTTTTCAACTCTCCCTTTGTTGTGTAAAACAAACTCAAAATGGTCTCCAAATTGCTCTGAGTATAGCTGAAGCTGTCCATCTCTTCTTTTACTTCTTTACGCAACTGAACCAAATCAGATCTCGTCCGAATAGTGATGTTCATTTCATCCTGTAACTTTTCAAATGTCGATGTATTACTAATTGATGTTCTCCAATCTTCAAATTCGGATTCATTCATATTGACTGTTTCCTCAAGATATCCGTCAATCGTTATTAAGATTTCTTTGTTATTCTGATTCTCCTTGTCAAATGCCGTCTGTACACCTGATACAGTTATGTCACTCAATATATTGCTGATTGATTTTCCAATAAGACCATTTACATTATAATGTGCTAAAATTTTCGCCAGGGTATCCATCTCTTCTGTTTTTGGTCCCAATAACCATCCTGCCAATTCAAACAGCATCTGGTTTTCTGGTTGAAAATATGCTTCTCTGGTTCCTGCAATCGTTTTTAATGTCGCCACATAGCTATCTGTGTTAAGAATACCTGCATACTCTCTTCCAAGCGCATTTTTATATTGCACCTTCATGTTATCATAAAACTTTTTATTGGTAGAAAGCGATAAACTCTTTCCATATCTTTGATATCCCCAATCTGCAAGTGGAAGCTCCGGAATAGCATCTCCCGGATTATTTATATTTATTACATTATCTAATGTTGTATCTGCTCCGATTTTGACCGCCGGACAGGCATAGGTATAGCCAAAAATATGATCTGCAGATGCCAGATCCTTATCTATTGTAAGTTCGCCTGCCACTATATTGGCAACAGCAGCACCTCGGCTATGACCTGTAATCAAAAATATATTATTCTTCGTTTTAATTTTACTCCGAAGCGTACTTAATACTCCATCTGCTGCTTTCTTAAAACCGTAATGATAAGAATCTCCTGCTGCTCCCAATTTAAAATTGCTTAACCACTCGTCATTACCCGTTGTTCCTCGAATCGGCACAACATATGCGTTATATGTTTCCCCATTCAATGACACCTTTTTATAACCAATCGAAAAAGCAACAAAATCATTATCCTCATACGTTGCATTCCGTTCTCCATCGTAATTGAATGTTTTCCCATCAACAAGTGTATAATTCATGCTTGACAAACAAGCTTTAATTTCACTTTCAGCATATGCCGCAGTTGCAAGCCCCACCGTTACCTTTGCGAGATCAGGAGATAAAGTGCCGCTATCTGCAGCAAGCATTTCATCCTGATATTCGAACGTCTGATAATATTTTTTATTATCTGATGTATAGGAATATTTTACATCATGAATCGTATCTGAGTTCTCAATTTCTTCCTGCGACACATTACTTTCCTCCGCATAGGAATGTATTAAGACCGCCATTATAGACACAAATACAATGACTAACATTACGATATTCAGATTAAAAATTTTTCTTTTTCTATTTTTCTTCATAGTGCCTCCTTTGTGCAATACAAAACAATCTCCAGCTACAACTATTTTTTACACACATAATATGATGTATTGATTATACTAGAAAGCACTCTCGAAAATCTTTCCGTTTTTTTCTCATAAAATATTGCTGCTTTCAAACAATATTTGCCTTACGACCGGTACTCCACCACGTTATCCCACGCCTTCCGCGGCCGCGGTGCCGGAGCTTCGTCCCCGTACCCCAGTGCCACAACGCCGGTAAGCTGATCCTTCGTTCCGATCTCCTGAACCAGCTCATTATAGGCAAAGCAGGTGTTGGCGATCCACAGAGAGCCGATTCCCAGCTCCGTGGCACGCAAAAGCATATTTTCCACGGCTGCGCCGATCGAGAGCGAATCGCAGCTTTCCACGATTCTCTGCTCCGCGCCGATCTCCTCACAAAATGTGCCGCCATTCGTATTTAAAACTGCCACCAGCACCGGAACAGCCTTCATGATCTCCAGCGTATGAGCCGCGTCCGGCAGACCATAGGCAAACCCGGGCAGATCGGTAATTCCGCTTTGCTCCCGCTTAATTCCTTTCTCCATGGCTACCACCAGCCGTTTTTTCGCTTCTCCCTGATACACAATAAACTTCCACGGCTGTCTGTTCTTGGCGGAAGGTGCCAAAAGCGCCGCCCGAAGAATGTCGTTAATCTTCTCCTCCTCCAGCGGGATATCCTTATATTTCCGTATACTTCTGCGATCTGTAATAGCCTTCATAAATGCTCCTCCTGTTCCGGGATGTCACAAACTGCTCCTGCAAATTCCGATTGTTCTAAGTTTTCTCAGTTACACCTTCTTGCCCTTCGGACAAGAAGTATCCCTCGCT
>ERZ780223.1557-NODE-1557-length-22311-cov-8.556254_pt1 | contig 22311 bp, 24 predicted proteins | sample MGYA00511016_ERZ780223 | MGnify/ENA primary metagenome ERZ780223 (study PRJEB29588, sample SAMEA2159032) | human gut metagenome | biome: human gut; feature: human-associated habitat; material: faeces | place: Denmark | collected 2008/2010 ... | reverse complement strand
GACAACGCAGTGCAGGTAACTTACTGGCAATTATCCCCTGCTTAAAACTATATGTATAAAATAAGCAAAATGTCATACTGAGGCTTTAGCCGAAGTATCTCTTTATCTACAATTTTACTGTAAATATTTTATTTTAAAAATTATTAACAATTGTTACAAAAAGAGGCTCCATTTTAAAGTTTATCCCCCAAAAAGCCGTAATACTACATGGAACCGTATAAAAATAAGTATATGCGAAAATCAATGAAAGGAATACAATGAGTTTAGCTGCAGAACAAGCAAGATTATTAACAATCACAGCAAGAAAATCAGACTGTGAATTCCAATCTATGAATCTGTCTCACCAGAAAATTGCACTTTCTCGTGATATGGAAAACGTTTCTACAACTTATCAAAACGCATTAAATACTACAAAACTTGTTTTCGATTATTATGGCTCACAAACAAGCCAAATGGATTTGACATACGGATTGTTGATGACACCATCTATTTATAACGACTATTATCCAAAACTAGTGACGGATGCAAAAAACAGAGTCGTCCTAAATTCTGCATACGCTGCAGCGGCAAGAGCTGCCGGAATTCCTGCAGAAGGTCTTTCAGGCACACCGTCTTCTGACATACGTAACAAATTTATTGAAGCACTTGCAGGGCAAAATATTATTACACCTAATAAAGCTGCAACAATACAAGGTATAACTTATGGAAATACAATTGGTATAGGTACCACATCCAATTCTACCAGCGCAACTACAGAAATTACGTATGATGAATTGATAGATTTAATCACTGCAAAATGTGAGGATTCTGCATCATGGGGTATGACAATGGGAACAACCGCTGATAGAGCAAAACTGCCTGCGGATAGTGGCAGTTATGAAAAATTCTGTGTCAATTCAGGGAATGGTACAGAACAAGGTGCAACATCTCAATCAGTAACTCTTGCAGATTTATTAAATGATAAAGCGCAATATTATTTGAGTTTATCATCTCCACAAGGTGAAAAAACTCCAATATACGAAACAGCATATTTACAAGAAAAAATCGTTGGAGAAAGTGAAAATTCTCCATCCTTCTTGAACTGGATAACAGATCAATTCGGCACAATTCTTGGCGGAACTTCTGCAAGTGATGCAGCTTTACAGGCTGCATATAATGCAGTATATGACCTCATTTACCCGGATTCAAATATCCAAGATGCAGCAGAAGAAATTAATAACAGATGGGGCACTAATAACAAAAAACTATGTGATAATACAGAAAAACACGATAGATTAAATTTTGATGGCGGCGCAAAAACACTAGCAGAACACATGAATACTGTTGGTACAAAACTTGGACACGAAGTTGACGGCAAACATGATTCATATAATGCTGACGTTGTAAAAGAATCTTCTCAGTATTTAGGCTTTACTTATACTTCAGGACACAATGGTGGAAGATTGTTCCACCCTGATAGAAACGACCATACTACAGTTGGGATTAACTTAAACAATATTGTTGATGTATTTTTAACAGCTTATGTTGGAGCAATGAAAGGCCCTGAAAATAATGATTATACCACAAATGTAGGAAAAAAATCAGAATCAAATATGTATGATCCTAAAAATGACGATTTCAAATTTACAATCCCGGTTGATACAGATGCTGAAGATGAGTCTGATACCTGTTTAGAAGCAAGTTTCTATGACACTATGTTCAACAGAATATGTCTTGATGGATGGACAGAAAATAACAGAATTGATGATGCAAGCTACATGCAGGAAATGCTCAAGACCGGTATGGTCTATATATCATCTATAAGTGATGATGGATATTATTATCAGGGTAACTACGCAACTGACAAGAACATATCAGAAGTCCCTGACGAAGAAGCAATAGCAAAAGCAGAAGCCAAGTATAACACCGAAAAAAATAAAATCGAAAACAAAGAACAAAAAATAGATATGAAAATGAAAAGTTTAGATACAGAAATTGCTTCTCTAACAACAGAATACGACACAACAAAATCTGTTATCTCAAAAAATATAGAAAAATCATTTAAACGATATGACGCATAAGATACATTCACAAAAAAAGAAAGACTAAAAAGTCTTTCTTTTTTTATAATTTTTATACACAAAGCTGCAATTTATATAGCTTTTTGAACTTTACCAGCTTTTAAACAAGAAGTACATACTCTGATTCTTTTTGTTGCACCGTTTACAACAGCTTTAACTGATTGCAAGTTAGGTTCTTGAGTATGAACAATTTGTTTGTGTGAGAAAGTCAATTTAGCTGCTTTAATAGGAGCTTTACCGCATATTTCACAATGTTTTGCCATGATATTATTTCCTTTTCTAGCTAGTTATTACATCAATATCCCCATGATATCCAAAAAATAGATTTTTGCAAGTAGCATGTTAAAAATGGTTTACATAAATGAGTTTTTAAGAATTGAAAAAATTATTTCCGTTGTTTTTGAAAAACAACCATATAAAACACATTCTTCACACTTAGACATAAAAAAGATATTTGTGCTACAATAGCCACATGGAAAAGAATAAAATTAAAATCGGACTTATTGGACTGGGAACAGTCGGCTCTGGAGTTTTTAAAACTCTGAAAAATTTTGACAACGTAGAAGTAGTAAAAATTGCAGTTCGCAACAAAAACAAAAAACGCAGCATTGAAGGATTAAATGAAAGTATTATTACAGATGATGCGTATGAAATTGTAAATGATCCGCAAATAGATATCGTAGCTGAACTTGTTGGAGGTGTTCAACCAGCTTATGATTTAATCAAAACTGCAATCAAAAATGGAAAACACATAGTTACAGCTAATAAAGAATTATTAGCAAAACACGGTGAAGAATTATTTAATTTTGCAGAAGAACATAATAAAGTTGTTCTATATGAAGCTGCAATCGCCGGTGGAATTCCATTGATCATGCCAATAAAAACAATTTTGGCAGGAAATAAAATTAATAAAATTAAAGCAATTTTGAACGGCACAACAAACTATATTCTAACCAAAATGGATGTTCAAGGTGCATCATACTCTGATGTTCTAAAGGAATCACAAGAACTTGGTTATGCAGAAGCCGACCCTACAGGAGATGTGGAAGGTTTTGATGCAGCATACAAAATTACAACTCTTGCAACAATTGCATTTGGCAAAAGGGTAAAATTTGAAAACGTTTACCGTGAAGGGATTACAAAAATTAGCCCGGAGGATATGCAAGCAGCTAATGAAATGGGTTATAAGATTAAACTAATTGCATCAGCTGAAATTACAGAAGATAATAAAGCTGACGTAAGAGTACATCCAATGCTAATTTCAAAGTCAAATCCTCTTGCTCATATTGATTATGTTACAAATGCTGTAACTTTAACAGGCCATCCTGTTGGAAGCGTAACTTTGTCTGGTCCTGGAGCAGGAGAATTCCCAACAGCAAGTTCTGTAGTTGGTGACATTTTGGCAATAGCTTCTGAAATTGGAAAAACTGATTATTTACTTCCAATGATGAGATGCCATCATAATGAAAATGCTGAAACAATTGATATTTCAGAAACTGAAAACAAATACTATATTTCAATGACAGCAAAAAATAATATTGGTGTTATTGGAAGAATTGGTAAAGCTTGTGAAGAAAATCAAATAAGTTTAGCTAGCATTGTTCAAAAAGAAGTAACTAAAGACAATGCAGCTCATATTACTGTAATCACAGATATTTGTAAAGAAAAAGATATGCAGAAAGTTATTGATATCTTTAACAAAGATTCTGCCATAACCAAAGTTAACAGCTTAATAAGAGTTCAGATATAAATAGGAGCACAATATGCTAAAACTGCTTGAATATCGAATTGATACAATGAAAAAATATGGGCTTATCATAATTATTTTTAGCATATTTGCGGTGCAATTTGTAATTACGTCAAGTTCACATTTCGTTTGTAACGCGAAAAAATGTGAAATCACAGAACTCTCTTTTTTCAACCTGATAAGAACTAAACGCAATGTTAGTTTATACGAAATAGAAAAATTCAAACTCTATTATCAAACAGGAATGTTTCCATCATACGGAAGTGACGGGAATTTCTATTACATTAATGCATTTTTGAAAAATGGAGAGCAAAGTTTATTTATGGATTCTTATCATACAAATAAAGAATATGCAGAAAAAGTAGAAAAACAACTAAATTCTGCATTACTAGATAAACTAAAAGTTGATATTGATATTAAATTTTAAAATAAAGGAAACAATTATGTACTATCAAGGCTTAATAAACAAATATAGAGAATTTTTACCGGTAACAGATTCAACTCCGGTTGTTACACTAAATGAGGGTAACACACCTTTGATTAAAGCTGAAAATTTAGCTAAAAAAATTGGTGTAGATGCTGAAATTTATTTAAAATTCGAAGGCTGCAATCCGACCGGAAGCTTTAAAGACCGCGGAATGACAATGGCTGTAACAAAAGCCAAAGAAGCCGGTTCAGGTGCTATTATTTGCGCCTCAACAGGTAACACATCTGCTTCAGCTGCAGCTTATGGTGCTAAAGCCGGTATGAAAACTTATGTATTAATTCCTGACGGGTACATCGCACTTGGTAAACTTTCTCAAGCCATGATGTACGGAGCTGAAATTATTGCTATACAAGGCAACTTTGACAGAGCTCTGGAAGTTGTACGTGAAGTTTCTGAAAAATATCCGATAACTTTAGTAAATTCTGTAAACCCTTACAGAATTGAGGGACAAAAAACAGGTGCATTTGAAATTTGTGAAGCATTAGGCCAAGCTCCGGATTATCACTTCATTCCTGTTGGAAATGCAGGAAATATCACTGCTTACTGGAAAGGCTATAAAGAATGGCACAAATTGGGTAAAATCCCAGCACTACCTAAAATGATGGGATTTGAAGCAGAAGGTGCTGCTGCAATTGTTAAAGGTGAAAGAATTTTAAATCCTGAAACTCTGGCAACCGCTATACGTATCGGAAATCCTGCCAGCTGGAAATTTGCCGAAGCTGCCCGCGATGAAAGTAACGGTATGATTAACAGTGTTACAGACGACGAAATCGTAAAAGCTTACAAACTCATTGCTTCTTGTGAGGGTATTCTGGCAGAACCTGCATCAGCAGCTTCTGTTGCAGGACTTATCAAAGTTAAAGATCAGATTAAGACCGGCTCAAAAATCGTTTGTATTTTAACCGGAAATGGCTTGAAAGACCCTGATAATGCCATAAAATATTCTAATGCTGATGTCAAGAAAACTTCATCTGATATAACAGACATCTTGAAAGCTATGAATATATAAAAAAGGAGATATAAACTTTGCTAAAAAAAATTTTTAAGACTTCATTAATTTTATCTATCATTATTCTATTATGCTCTGTAAAAAGTTTTGCTAACAGCGATAATATAGATGCAAAAATAGCAGAGTTCAAAAAAGTACAACAAGAGTTAAATTTATATTTGCCATTTTTTAATAATCTTGAAACTTGTACCCCATACAAGGGAAAAGTTGCAACAATTTGAAAGCACTGTATTTAAATATCATTGCAAGCCGAAATATTAAAATATTAAATAACACGAGACCCAAAAGGAGAATAAATATGAGCGAAGATTGTATTTTTTGTAAAATAATCCGCGGAGATTTCGGAACCGAATTTGTTTACGAAACAGAAAACACTGTTGTATTCAATGATATAAATCCAAAAGCTCCTATTCATATGCTTGTTTGCCCAAAAGAACATATCCCGTCTTTGAATGAACTCGAAGACAAAAATCTTATGGCTGAGTTATTACAAACAGTTAAAGATGTAACTAAAAAAGTTGGTTTGAAATCATACAAAACTCAAATTAACACAGGTAAAGAAGCAGGACAGGAAGTTTTTCACCTGCATCTACATGTGATGGGTGACAAATAATCCCACACCCTAACCTTCCCCCTGAAGAGGGAATAATGGCAATGCATAAATTCTTAATTGAAATGAAATTTTTATATGATAGCATTAAGTTACGCTAGTCTTTAGCGTAACTTTTGTTTTTATAATAAAAATGGAAAGGAACAGAAAAAGAATGAAAAATGGAATAGAAAACGGTTATTATCATGAAATTACACCAGGTGGATACGGTATAGCAATTAAAGCAGGAAAAGTTTTATTTTCAGACAATTCACCATTCCAAAAAGTTGAAGTTTTTGAAACAGATTCACAACTTGGTCGAGTTTTAACTCTTGATGATTTAATGATGACAACTGAGGGTGACGAGTATCATTATCATGAGATGATAGCTCATATTCCAATGATGCAACACCCAAATCCAAAATCAGTTTTAGTAATTGGTGGTGGTGATGGTGGCACTATCCGTGAAGTTTTGAAACATAAATCCGTTGAAAGAGCTGTATTATGCGAAATTGACGGTATGGTTATTGAAGCTTGTAAAAAATACCTACCTACGATTGCTTGTGAATTAGATAATCCAAAAGTTGAAATTTTAGTACAAGATGCTATTGAATATATTAAAGACAAAAAAAACGAATTTGATATTATTTTGATTGATTCCACAGATCCAATGGGACCTGGAGAAGGCTTATTTACTGAAGAATTTTATACAAATGTTAAAAACTCTTTGAAAAAAGGCGGTATTGTAGCGGCTCAATCAGAATCTCCTTTTGTAAACAAAGAAGAAATAAAAAAAATGTATAATCTTTTGAAAAAAGTATTCCCAACAGTTGCAACATATACCTCAAATATTCCAACATACCCTGGCGGATATTGGGCATGGGCATTTTGCTCTGTAGATGTAAAACCTTTGGAATACTATAACGAAGAAAGAGCTGCAGAAATTATTCCAACCTGCAAAATCTACAACAAAGAATACCACAATGCACGTTTTGCTCTTCCAAATTATCTAAAGGAACTATTATAAATATATTTTCACTCTAAATCTGCGTGACAGAGTTTCAAAGCCAGAAGCAAAGATTAATAATAAAAGATTCTTTGGTCGTACACTCCCTCAGAATGACTATGCTTCTAAACTGAGAAATTGTCACCCTGAACTATACAAGGCAAAGCGACGCAGAGAAATGAGTCGACTGAGTCTGTATGCACAGCAGCCAGAAAATTCAGGGGTCTAATTTAATAAAACAGATTACGAAACAGCTAGTAGGAACAGCAAATTACGAATAACAGTAAACCAAAACTGCGGAGATATTAATTCCCCGCAGTTTTTTGTTTAGCAATCTTGATTTTTTCTTTTAAAAACTTTACAGCCGGTTTTTCTACAAAATAATAGGTAAATACTCCAAATAAAATAATCGTTAGGTACAAACAAACAAGATTTGCATACGGATGAACAATAACCCAGTCCATAAATTCTTTATAGAATACTTTTCCCCACAAATCTTTTATCAAAAAATGTGTTATAAATATAGAATAGGCAAATTTACCTAAAAATACAGAAATATTATTATCTAACAATTTCGAAAAATATCCGCGATTTCCAAGAAATAACATAAATAAACCCACAAAAGCTACAATCAATATCATAGGATTATTGTAATTCATTCTATGCAAACAGGTATACTTGAATATAAAACAAAATAAAAATACTTCTACAAACGTAATAGTAAGTTTTTGAAAAATATTTAGTGAAATTGCTTTAATATATTCAATACTGTCTTTGTATATATTTGAGATAAAATACCCAATACCAATACCAGCAAGAGCACGCAGCATACCTCTGTTAAAAACACAATAATTATTTTCAAAATTTGAACCGGTAGAATGCAACCACATGGCATAACAGAAGAAAATTATACATGCAGTAACAAAATTGAACTTTTGTTTATCAATAAGCTTGTATAAATAAAAATAAAAACTCATTCCCCAGAATAGTGCAGAAACAAACCATAAAGAATGATTATTTCCATAATTAAGTGTAATTCCACAGTTCGCAATATTAAGCAGTGAAAAAACATTGTCATACATCAAAAATTTAATCGGCGTAAACAACGATACCAAACAATAAAGTATAATAATATAAAAAACAACCGGCATTAAACGTATCAATTTTTTTATTGCAAAACTCCAGAAACTTTGTAAAAAATCCGTTTTTAAAAACAAAAAGAATCCTGCAATTATAAAGAAAAAATCTACGGGTAAATGTGCATATCTAAAATTATCAATTAGCGTTTGATAAAAAGGAATCTGCTCAGCTAAAGGCTTCAAAATCATACCTTTTATATGCACACAGATTATAGTTAATGAAAACAAAAACCTGAGTATTTCAATATTCTTAATCATAAAAACTACAATCTCCACGCTAGCTATAAGTTATAACTTATAATATTATAAATTATAGCAGAATACAAGTTCACATAGGATTCATTTACAATTGTAATAATGGATAAAAAAGAACTTTTAAAACGATTTGGAAGAAATGTAAAAATTGAACGGATTAAAAAAGGAAGAACGCAGGAACAATGTGCAGAAATACTTGGCGTAAGCGCTAATTACTTTGCCTGTATAGAAAACGGAAGACAAAATATGTCTCTTGGAAAAATATTAGAACTAGCTAACAAACTTCATTTCAAACTGGAAAACTTAGTTAATTTTCAAGATTAAAACTATCTATAAATTTATTTCTCACTACTTCTAGTGTGTTTTTTATAAAAATCAACAACATTATTATACATAGACGGCAAATGAACAATTTTGTGAGTCAAATAAAATGGATTTGTATATACAGAAAAGAATTCTGCACCAACTGCAGTAGTCGCATTAACAGTATGACGTATATTATCATTTTTTATTTGTTTTTTGCTAAATTTATTATCACGAAACGGATTATTGCTCTCATATAAATCATAAGTAACTGTATCAATCATATCCGGCAAAGGAGTTGAATCTACCCAGTTTGTGAAAAGTGAAATATTTTGTCGAAATGAGGTATTTATGACATTCATATTTATATTAAACCCCAAAAGAAAATTTTTTGCTAAATTTAATTTTAAAATCAGATAAAGACCTGCAAAATTCATATTTTAACAATATAAATCGCGCCATCCATGCCTTACGCATTACATAAAAAAGGGCGCTGAAAAATCAGCGCCCTTTTTTAGAATTTTAAAACGGTTTAAACTTCTTTAAATACTAATGAAGCATTTTGACCGCCAAATCCAAATGAATTCGACAATGCTGCATGAAGCTCAGCTTTAACCGCATTATAAGGAACATAGTTCAAATCTGCAACTTCTTCATCTTGATTATCAAGATTAATTGTTGGAGGAACAATATTTTCATTAATTGCTTTAATACAAACTATAGCTTCAGCTGCACCAGTAGCACCAAGCATATGACCATGCATACTTTTAGTTGAAGTTACAAACAAATCAGGATTTTCTTTTCTATCACCAAAAACTTTAGCAACAGCATGAGATTCAGCTTTGTCACCTAAACCTGTACTTGTTCCGTGAGTATTGATATACTGAATTTCAGTTGGCTTCATTCCTGCATCTTTCAACGCAAATTCCATAGCCTTGATAGCACCGGAACCATCCGGAGCCGGAGCTACAACATCATAAGCGTCAGCAGTTTGACCATAACCTACGATTTCTGCATAAATATGAGCACCACGTTTTTTAGCATGTTCATATTCTTCTAAAACTAATACGCCTGAACCTTCAGACATTACAAAACCATCCCTGTCCTTATCATACGGACGAGAAGCTTTTTGCGGTTCATCATTTCGTTTTGATAATGTTCTTGCCGCAGAGAACGCACCAACTCCAACATCACAAATTGTTGCTTCCGCACCACCTGCAACCATCACATCAGCGTCCCCGTATTGAATTGAACGGAAAGCATCACCAATTGAATGTGAACCTGTTGCACAAGCAGAAACTACAACTTTATTTATACCTTTGAAACCATATTTCATAGAAATATTTCCGGAAGGCATATTAACAATCATCATAGGTACTGTAAATGGTGAACATTTATTAGGTCCTTTTTCGATAATTCTAATATGATTTTCTTCAAATGTTTTAAAACCGCCGGCAGCAGAACTTACGATAACACCAATTCTATACGGATCGATATCTGCACCTTCCAGTTTTGCATCCTTAATTGCTTCATCAGCTGCAACCATCGCAAATTGAGTAAATCTATCCAATTTTTTAGCTTTTTTTGGATCCATGTAATCTTCCGGATTAAAATCTTTAACTTCACCGGAAATTTTCACAACATGCTTATCAATATCAATTGCTGTAGACGTTGCTATACCGCTTTTACCAGCTTTCAAGCTTTCCCAGAATTTATCAACACCAACACCAAATGGTGTAACAGCTCCTAATCCCGTTATAACTACTCTTCTTTTATCCATTTAAGATATCCCCTTTAATAACAAATAATGCGAGAATGAAATATAAAATATCCCACTCTCGCAAATATAAAAATCAGTTTGAATAATTCAAAATTCAAATAGTGAGATAATTACTTACCTAATTTGCTGTCAATGTAATTAACTGCATCTTGAACTGTTTGAATTTTTTCTGCGTCTTCATCAGGAATTTCGCATTTGAATTCTTCTTCTAAAGCCATAACTAATTCAACTGTGTCTAATGAATCAGCACCTAAATCATCTGTGAAACGAGCTTCTGGTGTAACTAATTTTTCATCAACACTTAATTGATCTACTACAACTTTTTTTACTGTTTCTAATGTACTCATCTTCTTTTTCCTCTTTTATTATTTGTGTATTACTTAATACTTTTCTTGCTACATTATAACTTGATGAATATTATTTTGCAAGAAATTTACAATTCCAATACAGTTTTGTTAAAAATCTTTACCTACTATATTAACATCCCGCCATCAACTTCTAAAGCTTGACCGGTAATGTAATCAGCGTCTAAAGCTAAGAATTTTACAGCTTTAGCAATATCTTCAGCTTCACCAAGTCTTCTTAGAGCAATAGCTTTTAAATACTCATCGATATTAGGTAAATCTTTAGTCATATCTGTGGCTATAAAACCTGGACAAACAGCATTAACTCTAACTCCACGGGAACCTAGTTCTTTAGCCAATGATTTTGTAAAACCTATTAACCCTGCTTTAGCAGCTGAATAGTTAGCTTGACCTGGATTTCCGTATAGACCAACTACTGAAGAAGTATTAATAATAGCCCCACTTCTTTGTTTCATCATCAATTTTACAACCGGTTTTGATACATAAAATGCACTATTTAGGTTTGTATTAATAACTGCATTCCATTTATCAGCATCCATTCTAATGAATAAATCATCACGGGTAATACCTGCATTGTTCAGTAAAACATCAATTCTGCCATACTGTTCAATAATTTTTGCAATATTTTCATCAACTTCAGCCTGGTTTGATACGTCAAATTTATAACATGAAGCATTTGAGCCAAGAGCTTTTAATTCTTCAACTGTTTTTTCTGCAGCTTCAGAATTTCCGGCATAGTTAATAACAACATCACATCCTGCTTTTGCAAGTTCTAGCGCGCAAGCTTTACCAATACCGCGGGAACCACCTGTTACCAATGCTACTTTCTTATCTGTCATAATTTTTCTCCTTATTTTATTATTGTTTTTATTATTTTAAAGCTTCAACTGTAGCTTCCAAAGAAGCTTTGTCATATATATTAAACGTTTTAACTTCTGCGTTAATTTTTTTATTCAGTCCGGCCAAAACTTTACCAGGACCAATTTCAACAAAAGTATCAACTCCGTTACTTATCATATTTTCAATAGTTTGTGTCCAGTGAACAGATGAATAAATTTGACGAGGCATTTTATCTTTGAAATCAGCTGCAGCAATAGTTTCAGAAGCATCAACATTTGTAACAACTGGAATTGCTGTATTATCCAAATCCAACTCTGAAACAAACTCTGCAAACTTGTGGCCTGATTCTTCCATAAATTTAGAATGGAAAGCTCCTGAAACTGCTAGAGGAACAACCCTTTTTGCTCCGGCAGCAGACAACAGTTCTCCAGCCTTTGCAACAGCTTTTTCATCACCGGTAATAACAATTTGAGCAGGTGAGTTGTAATTGGCAACATCTACATATCCAACATCAGAAGCTTCTTTTAATACTTTTTCTACACTCCCGGCAGGAGCATTCAAAACAGCTGCCATTGTACCACCTTTTACCGCGCCCATTAAATCAGCTCGTTTTTGAATTGCTTTTAATGTTGTCTCTAAGTCCATAACACCTGAAGCATACATTGCACAGTATTCCCCTAAACTATGACCTGCTGTAAAATTTGGCGTTATGTTCAATTGAGACTTAAATGCTTCTAATGCTGCAATTGACATAGTAACAATACAAGGTTGAGTGTTCACTGTTTGTTTTAAATTTTCTTCCGGACCTTCAAAACATAATGTTTTTATATCTTTTCCTAAAATTTCGTTTGCAGTATCAAAAACTTTTTTTGCTGCTTCAAAATTTTCATACAAATCTTTCCCCATTCCAACAGATTGAGCTCCCTGACCTGGAAAAATAAATGCTACTTTTTTTGTCATATTTATACTCCCTACTATTATTCTCACTTTATAAATTTATCACACAAATTATACTATAAATACCCAAATAAAGCAAAAAACAGGTAATAAAATTTACCTGTTTAATAATATTACTTACTACACTGACCCAAAATATTATATTAGGTATAATTTTAAGAACAGCACCTTTGGTAAACGGATTTTAGAAGCAACAAGTACAGTATAAGTTTACCTAGCTGATGGATGTTATCAAAAATATTTCTTAAACTTTGCCAATATTATTTAAATTTTTGCCTTAATAAATTTTTGAAATAATCAGGATTCTCTTTTGCTAATTGTGCACACGCAATACCATTCAAGACTCCTTTACCCTTTAAATTGCAATATTTTTCAATATCGTTGTATTTTGTTTTTTGGTCTCCCATCGTTAATAACTCGCCCTCTATAAATTGAAAAGTAAATAAATCATATCCCCATCTGTTAGGCGGGTTATTAAAACCATTTAAGTCAACTGAAACCCATAATTGATTAGCAACAGTATCGTTTTCTATTAGAAAAAGTTCTCCATCTTGAATTGCAATTTGTCCATCGTCAAACCAGTTATATTCTACTGTGGATTGTCCATCTAAAGACATGTAATGCTTTATACCTTTAGTGTCATAACATGGCAAAACTCTTTTAAAATTATTTTCAGAATTTGTTCCACAATCAAAAGGAGCTTGTAGATATTTCATAAAAGTTTTATAAAATGACCTTGTCGGGTATGATTCTGGATCTAATGATACATCATCAGCCTCCATCTGCTTAAAAACCTGTTGAACAGTTGAATAAGATTTTAAGAATTGGCTCCTAAATCTATGAGCTTTATAGCTTGTAATCAACCCCGGAATAGTTAATGCTGCGACTACACCTATAATCCCTAATGTTATTAATACTTCTGCAAGGGTGAATGCTGTTTTTTGAGCAAGCATAGTCATTCCGAACTTGTTTCGGAATCTATTTGTTGGACATTTTGATTGGGAGCCTGAAATACCGAGTAGGAACAGAAAATTACGTTTCGTATACTCAACTAATTTTCTAGTCAATTCAGGATGACGTTCCGTCAGTTCAGGGGGACGGTGCGGGATTACATTAGGACGGAAATTTAAAACAAATATTTTTAAAGACCTTAGAATACTGTCAGAGTAAAGCTTTAAAAGGTTACCCCCCCCCCGATTTTCTTGATATTGTTGAATTTTGACATACTCTTCTCCTTATTTTATAATACCAAAGCCATTATACACAATTTTTTATATTTTATCAATATAAAGAAATTGAGAACTATATACAAATTTTCATCAAGAATCTTTTTGCTCGAAGCTTTGTCTTTCATCCTAAGCGTGGTTCAAGATGAAGTGTCAGTTCAGAGTGAACAAACAGGCGCTCCAGGTGATATAACATTCATAGAATGACAAAAGAAATCTCCCGAATACTCAGGAGATTTCTTAAATAAAATTATACTATTTTTATTAAAATAACTCTAACAAATACCGTCACGAAGTCTGACAACTGCAGCACCCCATGTCATACCTGCTCCGAAACCACACAAAATTGCTGTTGAGCCAAGTTTTACTGTTCCTTTTTCAACACCTTCAACTAAAGCAATTGGAATTGATGCGGCTGATGTGTTACCATAATATTTAATGTTTGAAATAACTTTTTCATCAGAATAACCAAGTCTTTGTTGTAACGCCTCAATAATTCTTTGGTTTGCCTGATGCGGAATTAAGTAGTCTATATCATCTGCAGTCATACCTGCATCTTCAATTGCCATATCAACATATTTTGGCAGTGTACTTACTACAAATTTATATACATCACGCCCTGTCATGTGTATTTTAGAATCCACTTCATCAGATTGTTCCACAAGAGGACAATTTTTACCGGGCATATTCATGTAAATATATTGACCAATCTCACCATCCGCATGAACATTCAACGATAAAACATCATCAATTCCATCTTCAGCTTCAGTAACAATCATCGCTCCTGCACCGTCTCCAAATAAAATTGACGTTCCTCTATCATTCCAATCCACTAATCTTGAATTATTATCCGCAGCCACAAGTAAAATATTTTTGTACAAACCTGCTCCAATTAGGCCTCTTGCAACCTGTAATGCGTAAATCAAACCAGTACAAGCAGCAGTTAAATCAAAAGCCGGAACATAGTTTGGAATACCTAATCTAGCTTGAATATCACAAGCTAATGCAGGATATAATTGTGGTGGAGCTGAAGCTGCCGCAATCACACAATCAATATCTTCAGCCTTTAAACCAGATTTTGCAATAGCTTTCTTAGAAGCTTCAACACCTAAATCAATAGCACTTTCATTGCCTGAAACAACACGTCTTTCCTTAATACCTGTACGTGTATAAATCCATTCATCAGACGTTTCGTATAATTTAGTTAAATCATCGTTTGTAATAACCGTTTCCGGTACACTATATCCAACACCGGCAATTCTTAGAGGTTTCATAGTTTTTGACATAATTTTTTCCTATCTATTTATATTTTCTGCAATTTTTGAGTTTATATCCTTGTTAAGTACTCGAACTGCAGCTCTCACAGCATTTTTCATTGCATATGATGAACTACGCCCATGAGCTATAACAGAGATTCCCTTTACTCCTAATAATAGCATACCACCAAAAACTTCCCAATTAATTTTCTTCAAAATTCTTCTTAAAAATGGTTTAGCCATCAAACCAATTACACTTCCAACAATACCAGACTTGAATTCTGTAGAAATCATTTTCAATAACATAGAAGCGGTGCCTTCAGTAACTTTCAGAGCAACATTACCCGCAAAGCCATCACAAACAACGACATCACATTTATTTACAAATAATTCTTTTCCCTCAATATTACCGGCAAAAACAATACGTCCTTGTTCATGCATTTCTTTTAAAAGAGGATAAGTCTCTTTAACTAGAGCATTACCTTTTCCTTCCTCTTCGCCGATACTGAGGATACCAACTTTAGGGTTTTCAATTCCTACGACATGCTTAGCGTAAGCCACACCCATTTCTGCAAATTGTGCAAGCATTTCAGCTGAACAATCACTATTTGCTCCACCATCAATCAACACAACAGGTTCTTTCATTGTTGGAATTGTTACAGCAATTGCAGGTCTGGAAACACCGTGAATACGTCCCAATCCGAATAAACTTGCAGCCATTGCAGCCCCTGTAGAACCCGCTGAAACAACAGCTTCACATCTTCCTTCCGCAACTGCCCTGACAGACGCAACTATCGAAGAGTCCTTTTTCTTTCTAATAGATTGACCAACCGCTTCACCCATGCCAATAACTTCAGAAGCATTAGTAATGGTGTAATCTATTTTGTCTAAATCAATTCTAATCTTTCTTTTATGGCCTTTTGTTCCGCAATCCGACAAAAAATAGCCGGTACGTCTAATGATATCAAGTTCGGCTTTAATTTCATCTTCTCTACCAACGAGTTCAAGACCAACACCATATTCTTGCGCTGCCCATAGAGCACCCTCAACTATTGCTTTTGGTGCATAATCTCCACCCATTGCATCTATTGCTATTCTTGCCATTCTCTTTCTCTCTCCAAAGTCTTCCAATCATTAACTGCAGAAAGCGGCATCTTGATATGTCGCTTTCTGCAAAATTTTAAAATTACTCTTCTGTTTTTTCAACAGATTCTTCAGCTTTAACTTCTTCCACTTTGGCTTCTTCTGCTTTTTCAGCTGCCTTTTTGGTTGATTTTTTAGCTGTTTTTTTAGCAGGAGCTTCTGCTGCAGCAGCTTTATCTGCTAATTTTACAGGTTGGCCTTTATAAGTGCCACATGCTGTGCATACTGTATGTGTTAAAACTGTTTCTCCGCAATTAGGACATTTTGTTGTTTCAGGCTTTGTAGCTTTCCAATTAGATCTTCTGCTGCCTTGAGCGGAATGTCCTGTTCTTTTCTTAGGTACTGCCATTTTGTTTTTCCTTTTTTATTTTCTGTACTAACTAATTTTTTGGGTTAATTTGGATATTTTTAAAGACATCCAGTCTTGGGTCAGGTAAAGTTTCTTCTGTGAAAAAATCCTTTCCTTTACAATTAATACCACAAACTTTCTTATTTGGGAAACTTAATATTACGGATTGATACAATAAGTCATAAATATCAATCTCTTTTTCTCCGTTCAGATCAGTTACAAACTGACCATCTTTAATTTCAAACTCTTGCCCGGACTCGTCGTAATCACCTAACAATGATTGTTTTGAGTACAATTCATCTATATCAAAATCTAAATTATGCTCAAATTTTTCAAGGCACAAATCACACTCTAATAATACAGTACCTGTAACATGTCCAGAAATTTCTATAAATTCGCCGAGTGATTTTGCACACAACTCGGCATGAATAGGAGTAACACAATCTATGCCTTCAATTTTTTCATCAAAAGCACAGTAAAGCGTTTTATTTTCAGCATTTTCTATGTCTTCTATTGATAATATTTTTTCCATATCTTAAATAAATTGCTCTTCCTGAATTGCCAATGCTGCAATTTGATTTGATAAGAAACAAACTTTTTTCAATGGACCGTCTGTATCTTTTTCAATCATAGTTGCATTTGGAGCTTGCATTTTTTCAACTAATTCTTGGTATAAAGCCTGAGCTTCTTTAACATATAAAACTAACGGAGCTGTTGAACCTTTGATAAATACTAATACAGCATAGCGTTTTTTTATATTTTGCGGATTCATACCCTGCGGATTAAATTGTTGAGCCATAAGTTTCTCCTTTACTATCAAAAGTTATTTTACTATAAACACCACATTTTTTCAATACAGTTATACTTATTTATAGTTCCTAACAATATTTTTATGTTAGTATAATCCTAACGGGGTACAATGGTTTATGTGGAGCAAGTTAAAAGAACAATTTAATCTATTAAAACTTGAAAAAAAGAAATTATTTTTGATAACAAATTCTGATAAATTTTTATCAAAAGATGATTTTTTGGACGCGATAGCTTCAGCCTTGCAAGGCGGGGTAGACATAGTCTTGTATCGTGAGAAAGAGCTTCCTGATTGTGTAAAAGTTGAAGTAGCACATAAGATTAGAACTTTGTGTGATGAGTATGGAGCAACATTTATTATTAATGACCGAATAGATATTGCAAATATCGTTGAAGCTGATGGTGTTTTGTTGGGACAAAATGACATTAGTTTGGAAGATGCCAGAGAACTTTTAGGGCAGAATGCTGTTATTGGAAAATCTTGTATAAATACTGATGAAGTTATTGAAGCTGTAAATGAAGGTGCTGATTATGTACTTTTCGGACCAGTTTATACAAATCCTGCAAAAGTTAGCGAATCTATCGACATGGCTGATATTCGCTGGGTGAATAAGAATATTGATATTCCGGTTTTTATTACAGGTGAAATAAATTTATCAAATTTGAATGAAATTGTTCAAAACAACATCGAAAAAATTGCAATTACTGATACAATCATGTACGCAAGAAGTCCTGAACATACAGCAAGAGAAATTTTAAGATATTTGCCTTAAATTTTTTTGATATATTTATTTAGGTGCCATCTTTATATTTGTTATCAAATTTCATTTTTATTTTATTGTTTTATAAAACCGCTTAATATTATGAGAATTAATATTTTTTGTTGTATAATGTACCTAAGGGATTAAAAATGGAGAAGGAGCAGAAATGTTTGGAGTTATCTTAGCTGGCGGATCAGGTAGTAGATTATGGCCATTATCAAGAGAGTTATATCCTAAACAATTATTGAATTTGTATGCGGAAAAAAGTTTGTTACAATCTACTTTTGAAAGATTAAATAAATTTATTCCTGCTGAAAATATTATTAGTGTTACAAATTCAAAACATTCTGCAAATGTTAGAATGCAACTTGGTAAATTGAGTGAAAATTCTATTATTTTATCTGAACCAATTTCAAAAAATACCGCCCCTGCTATCGCTCTTAGTGTTAAATACATTTTTGAAAACAGTAAAAATGATGAAACAGTTTTAGTTGTTCCATCAGATTTATTAATTGAAGATAATGATAAATTTATACAAACAATTCAAGAAGCTCAAAAATATGTTGACGAAGGTTTTATTGTAACTTTTGGGATTAAACCTATATACCCTGAAATCGGTTTTGGTTATATCTGTGCCGAAGATGGAAAAGTTAAAAGTTTTACTGAAAAACCTGATATTGAGACGGCTCAAAAATATTTGAATGAGGGTAATTATTTTTGGAATAGTGGAATTTTTATGTTTAAAACTTCTACTATTTTAAATGAATGTGAACATCATTGTCCAGAAATTGCTAAAATTATTAAAAATATCAATTGTTCGGATAAAAATATTCCATTTACAGAATTTGAAAAAATGCCTTGCATATCTATTGATTATGCCGTAATGGAAAAAAGTAAAAAATTGGCAATGGTTGAGTTGAAATCTGATTGGAAAGATTTAGGTTCTTGGAAATCTATTTATGAAGTTAGTCCAAAAGATGAGAATAATAATGTTTTTGTTGGGCACGTTTTAGATAAAGGTTCAAAAAATTCATTTGTCTATTCATCTTCAAAATTAGTTGCAACTATCGGTCTTGAAGACACTGTAGTTATTGAAACTGAAGACGCAATTCTGGCTTGTAAGAAAGATAAAACTCAAGATGTTAAACAAATTTATGAAACTCTAAAAGAACAACACGATGATACTCAAAAAGTTCACAAAACTGTTTATAGACCTTGGGGGTTTTATACGGTAATTGCTGAAGGAAAAGGGTTTATCTCTAAAATTATCCATGTAAATCCCGGTCAAAAATTATCTGTTCAATCTCACAATCATAGAAGTGAACACTGGGTTGTATTAACAGGCATGGCTAAAGTTGTTCTGGAAAGTAAAGAACATATTTTATCTCCGGGGCATAGCGTTGATATTGCAGTAAAAGAAATTCACTCATTACAAAATCCTTTTGAAGAAGATCTTGAAATTATAGAAGTTCAAAAGGGTGATATTCTATCAGAGGATGACATTATTCGTTATGAAGATATGTATGGTAGAGTTTAGAATTTAGATGGTTTATTTAATATAAAAAAAGACTTTTCAAAAATTTGAAAAGTCTTTTTTTTGTTGTTTATATTTTCTAATTATTTAACAACGATGTTAACAAGTTTTTTAGGAACAACAATCACTTTAACAATAGTTTTACCCTCAGTTAATGATTTTACTTTTTCACTATCTAAAGCAACTTGTTTTAGTGCATCTTGATCTAAACTTTCATCAACTTCGATTTTGTCTTTAACTTTTCCGTTAACTTGTATAACCAAAGTTATTGAACTTGCTTTTGCAAGATTTTCATCCCACTTGCACCATTCTTGTTCGTGAATTGAACCTGTACCACCTAATTCATGCCAAGCTTCTTCTGTTAAGTGAACTGCAACAGGTGACATAAGTTTTATAAGTGATATGATTGCAAAACTTAAAACTTGTTTGTCTTCATCTGTTAAGTCTTTTTTCTTAGCTTGCCAATCATAGATTGCGTTAGTCAATTCTCTATATTTAGAAATTACAGTATTGAATTGGAAATCATTAGAAATATCATTTGTGATTCCTTTGATTGCAATATGAACTGTTCTTACTAAATCATCGTTAGATTTTTCAAGAGGGAAGTTCAATTTGTAATCAAGATTGATATTATCTTGATTTGTTGAAATCAATCTCCAAACTCTGTTTAAGAATTTATAGCAACCTTCAACACCTGCATCTGACCAGTCAAAATCTCTAGCTGGCGGTGAATCAGAAAGAATGAATAATCTAGCTGTATCTGCACCATAGTTTTCAAAGATTTCATCAGGGTCAACAGTGTTACCTTTAGATTTTGACATTTTAGAACCATCTTTTAGAACCATACCTTGAGTTAATAAATTTTTGAAAGGTTCATCAAAATCTAATAATCCACAATCACGTAATGCTTTTGTGAAAAATCTTGAATATAACAAATGCAGAATAGCATGTTCAATACCACCTACATATTGATCAACCGGTAACCAGTGATTAACTTTGTCTCTGTCAAAACATTTTTCTGAATTTTTAGCATCAGCATATCTTAAATAATACCAGCTTGAGCATACAAAAGTATCCATTGTATCAGTTTCTCTGACAGCATGTCCACCACACACAGGGCAAACAGCATCTTTGAATGTTTTAGATGTTGTAATTGGAGATTTTCCAACAACTTTGAAATCAACATCTTTTGGAAGCATTACAGGTAATTGATCTTCAGGTACTGGTTGAATTCCGCATTTGTCGCAATATACAACAGGAATTGGAGCGCCCCAGTATCTTTGACGAGATATTAACCAATCACGAAGTCTGTATTGAGTTTTGAATTCACCAAAGTCTTTTTCTACAGCCCATTGCGTAATAGCTTGTTTTGCTTCTTCATTTTTCATTCCGCTGAATTCGCCTGAATTCACCAATACACCAGGTTCTGTGTAAGCTTCTGTTGAGCAATCACTTGAATTTTGTTCATCTTGGATTACGACTTTCATTGGCATATTGTATTTTTTAGCGAAATCATAGTCTCTTGTATCGTGTGTTGGTACTGCCATAACTGCACCTGTTCCGTATTCAACAAGAGCGTAATCTGCTGTCCATAATGGGAATATTTCGCCATTGAACGGGTTTTTACAATGAGTTCCTAGAGGAACACCTGTTTTTGTTCTATCAGTTGAAAGTCTTTCAATTTCTGACATTTTACGAGCATTTGCTCTGTATTCTTCAACTTTTTCTTTATTTTCAGCAGTTGTAAGTTTTTCGATATCTGCATATTCCGGTGCTACAACAAGGTAAGTTATACCAAATACTGTATCTGGTCTTGTCGTATAAACAGGAACAAACATTTCTTCACCGTTTGGAGCGTCTACTACCGGGAATTTAAAAATTGCCCCTTTAGATTTTCCAATCCAGTTAGCCTGCATTGTTTTAACATTATCTCCCCATCCAGGAAGTTTATCTAAGTCTTCTAATAACACATCTGCATAATCAGTAATTTTAATAAACCATTGAGATAAATATTTTTTCTCAACAACACTATCGCATCTCCAGCATTTGCCGTCGATAACTTGTTCATTAGCAAGTACTGTTCCGCAATTATTACACCAGTTTACAGCAGCTTCTTTTTTGTAAACCAATCCTTTTTTGTATAGTTGTAAGAACAACCATTGTGTCCATTTATAATAATCAGGTTTACAAGTTGTAACTTCTCTATCCCAATCATAAGATAGGCCCAGCATTTTTAATTGTTTGGTCATATATGCAATATTTTCATCTGTCCAAGTTTCAGGGTCTGCATTATGTTGCATTGCTGCATTTTCTGCAGGAAGCCCGAAACTATCCCATCCTATTGGATGCAAAACATTAAAACCGTTTGCTTTTTTAAAACGAGCAATCACGTCTGTAATTGTATAGTTTCTAACATGCCCCATATGAAGTCTTCCTGATGGGTATGGAAACATTGAAAGTGCATAATATTTAGGTTTATCAGATTCATCAGGAGTTTTGAATGCTTTTGTTTCTTCCCAAATATTTTGCCACTTTTTCTCTATTTCTTGTGGAAAATAACTTTCTTTCATATTTTTATACTCCATTTATTCTCTGCTTCAAGTATAGCACAAAGAAATAAATTCAAAGTTTTTACATAAAATAAGTTATAAATATATCAAATCATTGTTTTTACTAAAAAGGGGGTTCGGGGGTATTG
>ERZ780223.1551-NODE-1551-length-22371-cov-7.642051_pt1 | contig 22371 bp, 20 predicted proteins | sample MGYA00511016_ERZ780223 | MGnify/ENA primary metagenome ERZ780223 (study PRJEB29588, sample SAMEA2159032) | human gut metagenome | biome: human gut; feature: human-associated habitat; material: faeces | place: Denmark | collected 2008/2010 ... | reverse complement strand
AAATATATTCATATATATTTATTATATTCATATTCAAGTTACAAAGGAGATGAAATAAAAAAGGGTTTTACGCTGTCGGAAGTATTGATTACACTAGGCATAATAGGTGTTGTAGCGGCATTGACAAATCCCGGGCTTATTACAAAATGGCATAAACAGGCTACAGCTGCAAAAGTAAAAAAATTTTATTCATCCATTAACCAAACAATTCGACTTTCTTCTGTAGAAAATGAAGAGCCTGAAAGCTGGACACTTCCGGCTAAGCGTAATAACTATAATGAAAATAAACTTTATTATAATACATATTTTGCACCATATATGAAAACGATGGCAATGAAAAAAGTGAAAGTCGGTTCTTCTGATTATACAAACTCTCTAGCTGTAGCATTAATGGACGGCGGAGGGCTTATGTTAAATCTGGAAGAAACAACTATGAAATTTTGGTATATTACAGACTATAAAGAATTAGAGAAACCAGATTTTCATAAAAACCCAAGAATATTCTTCGAATTTCAATTAGGAAAAAGAAACAGCAAAGCAGAAAGTTCAAGAACAGACAAAAATTTCATTGTTCCATTCACCTTTCAATGGGACGGAAACTACGAAAGTTTGAAAACCAATCCTAAATATGGTTGCTCAAGATCGGCAACCAACAGAGCTACTTACTGCACAAAACCATTAATGATTAATAACTGGGTTATTACACCTGATTATCAATGGTAGTTACCCAAATTTACAAGCTTTTTCTTTCAACTTCTTCTTTGGTTGAAACTTCGATAATATCACCAACTTGGATATCATTAAATTTACTGAACGAAATACCGCACTCAAAACCTTGCGCAACTTCTTTTACATCATCTTTGAAACGTTTCAACTGGTCAATTGCACCGCGGAATATTTCTTCACCGTTACGAACAAGAACAGCATCTTTTGAACGCACAATTTTACCTTCTGTAACGTAACAACCCGCAATTTTATTTGTTTTACCGATTGTAAATACCTGACGAACTTCCGCTTTACCAAGTTCAACTTCCTTAATTTCAGGTTCAAGAAGTGATAACAAAGTTTTTTCAACATCTTCTAACAATTGATAAATAATTTCATATTTCTTAATTGTAACCCCTTCTCTTTCTGCAGAGGCAAGAGCATTTCCATCTTCTTTAACGGTAAATCCAAGGATTAAAGCACCTGATGCTGAAGCAAGCATTACGTCCGCCTCAGAAATATCACCTACACCAACGTGAATAATTTTTGTAGTTATTTCTTTAGATTCAACTTGAGCAATAGCTTGAGCTACAGCTTCAGCTGAACCATGTGTATTTGCTTTAATAATCAAATTCAGTTGCGGAATATCTTCATCACCAGCAACAGCTTCACGTCTGATATGAGCCGGAAGCATTGCTTCAAGACGTTTGTCACGTTCTTTTTCTTTTCTATCAGAAATAATAGCTTTCATTTCTTTTTCGTTTTTAACAACTTCAAAATAATCACCCGCCTGAGGAACTTCTGACAAACCTAAAACCTCAACCGGCGTTGACGGTTCAGCCTTTTGAATTCTTTCGCCGCTATCAGATAATAATGCACGAACTCTACCGCAAGCTGTTCCTACAACAATACAGTTACCGGCTCTTAATGTTCCATTTTGAACAAGCAATGTAGCAACAGGACCTTTACCTTTATCAAGATTCGCTTCAATAACAACCCCTGAAGCCTCAGCTTTTGGGTTAGCTTTCAAATCCTGAACATCAGCAACAAGCAAAATGTATTCTAAAAGTTCATCTATACCTGTACCCTGAAGAGCTGATACCTTAACTGTAATAGTATCCCCACCCCAATCTTCAGGAACTAAACCGTGCTCGGTTAATTGCTGCAAGACTCTATCCGGATTTGCACCCGGTTTATCAATTTTGTTAACTGCAACAATAATAGGTATTTCTGCAGCTTTAGCATGGTTAATAGCTTCAATTGTCTGAGGCATAATACCATCATCTGCAGCAACAACAAGAATTGCAATATCCGTAGCCTTAGCACCACGCGCTCTCATTTCTGTAAAAGCCTCGTGACCAGGAGTATCTAAAAATACAATTTTCTTTTCATTCTTGTCGCCAAGATAAACTGTATATGCACCGATAGACTGTGTAATACCTCCGACTTCTGAAGCCACAATTTTATGTTTAGAAGCTCTGATACTGTCTAATAATGTAGTTTTACCATGGTCAACGTGCCCCATAATACTGATAACAGGAGCTCGTTTTTTCAACAATTTTTTATCCACTTCTGTTAAAGCTTTTGCTTTTTCTTCTTTTTCTAATTCTTGCTCAATATACGCATCCAAATCCTCTTCTAAGACTTCAAGACCGTATTCAGCACAGACTTTTTTAATAACATCAACATCTATAAGCTGGTTAACAGTTGCCATAACTCCATTTAGCATTAAAAATTTTACAATTTCTGCCGGAGTCTTTTTAATTTTTTCAGACAATTCTGAAATTGTCATAGCCTGATTAACTACAATTTGTGTAACTTCTTCAACAGCTTCTACTTTTTGAACTTTCTTTTTATGGTGTTGTGCTGCCGCTTTTTCAAGAGAAATTCTTTCTTGTTCTTCTTTTTTAGAATTAAAATCTTTCTCTTTCTTCTTACCGTCAGATTTACGCTTTACAGGTCCTTTATTATCATAAATCTCCTGCGGAATTATGCGACGTTGAAGAGGTTTCTTCCCTGAAAAATCTTTACCGTCAGATTGAGCAGAAGCAGGTCTTTGCGGTCTATCACCTTTTGGTGCAAACTTTCTGTCACCCGATTGAGGACGTTCTCCACGTGAAGAAAATTTCCTTTCTCCATCTTGGTTTTTACCATAACTTTTCTTTGTCATTTTATCTGCTGTATCTGATTCTGTTTTTACAACGGCAGGTTTTCTAGGGGCACGTCTAACAATTTCTAAGCGGCTAACAGGTTTTACAACTTCTACTTTTGGACGCTCAACTTTTTCAACGACAGGAGCCTTTTCAACCTCTACAGGTTTTTCTTCCGATTTTTTTGAATCAACATCTTCTTTTTCTACCGAAGGTTCAGCATGTTTTGCTTTCTTAACAACAAAAGCTTTTGGCTTCGATACTTTCTTCACACCGCCATCAGCAATAAAAGTTTTAAGTCTTTTTATTTGCTCCTGAGTAACAGTACTTGAGTGAGTTTTATTAGTAACTCCAATTTTTGCGAACTTCTCAACGACTTCTTTGCTCGGAAGCCCAAGTTCTTTTGCTAATTCACTTATTCTAACTGTTTCGTAACTCATCTAGTAACTGTCCTTTCAATTCGTTTGGTATAGAAGATTTCAGATGTTTCTCAAGTCTATTTTTTTTGAATGCCGATTCTATACAAGCTTCATTATAGCAAAGATATGCAGATCTGCCAAATGTTACAGAATCAGGATTTATAACGACATTTCCGTTAATATTACTTGCGGTAATTTTAATTAAATCTTTTCTATTTTTGATTTTCCAACAACTAACACAACGTCTGTCTGTCAATTAATATCTCCTACTGTACCTGCGCTAATTTTTCTAACTTTAATTTTTGGTCGTATTCAACAAGCATATCAATAAGTTCATCCAATTCACCATCAATTACAGTCCATACATTCAAATTATGATTCAACCTATGGTCTGTTAGACGTCCTTGAGGGAAATTATATGTTCTTATTCGTTCAGATCTATCTCCGGAACCAACCTGAGAACGCCTCAAGTCAGTAATTTCCTGAGTTTGCTTTTGAACTTCCATATCATAAAGTTTTGCTTTCAGAATTTCCAATGCTCGTTCTTTATTTTGCAATTGCGAACGTTCTTCTGTACAGAAAATCATTATTCCTGTAGGTTTGTGAAAAACTCTGGCCGCGGTTTCTACTTTGTTTACGTTTTGCCCGCCTGCGCCACCAGATCTTGCTGTTGTAATTTCAACATCATTCATATTAAGGTTAACTTCAACATCATCAACCTGTGGCATAACAGCAACTGTAGCTGTTGAGGTATGAACACGACCTTGAGATTCTGTAGCAGGAACCCTTTGTACTCTATGAACACCTGACTCATATTTCAAACGGGAATATATACTATCCCCTTTCATAGAAATAATAACTTCTGAAACACCGCCTGCTTCACAATCAGTTTTACTAAGAATTTGAGTTTGCCAGCCCATTTTATCAGCGTATCTTAAGTACATACGCATCAAATCACCGGCAAATATATTTGCCTCATCGCCACCTGCACCGCCTCTGATTTCTAACATAATATCCTTGTCATCCATAGGATCTCGCGGCAACAACAATACTTTCATTTTTTCTTCAAAAACAGGTATCTTTTCTTCATTAGCTTCAATTTCAGCTTTTAAAAATTGACGCATTTCATCATCTTTTTCTTCGTGAAGCATTTGTTTTGCATCATCTATGGCTTCTGTTGTTTTTTTCCATTCATAATACAACTCAACAGTTTCTTCCATAGCTTTGCGCTGTTTGGAAAGGTCCCTGAATTTGTTATAATCCTGAATTACAGCAGGATCTGATAAGGTTTCACCTAATTCTTTATATTTCTTCTCAATTTGAAGAATTTTATCTAACATATCTTTCATAACTGCATAATAACAAGAACATGAAAATTTTACAATCTTTCATCATAACAAGACTACATTTGTAAAATAAATGAAATAACATACCCTATCTTATAAGCAAATATAACTAATTTTTCTTGGTATTCTGTAAACGTAATGCGGCAATTTCTTCTCTTATTTCGTTAGATTTATTTGCCAATCTATTATAAACTTGTGAATTTATTTCTCCGCCAATTAAAAGCAAAATTGAAGTATAATAAATCCATATCATCAGAATAAAAAACGCGCCGATTGTACCATAAACCATATTATATGTACTTAAATTGTTTACGTAAATCGAAAATCCCCAAGAGCCAACTAACCAGAATGTAGTAAAAAATATAGTTCCAGGGAGCGCACTTCTCCTTTTAAAAGTTTCATTTCCTTTCAGATCTGGTAAAATATAATAACTTAAAAATGCCATCACATATAATGCCAAAAATGAAACAGGCCAACGCAGCGTCAATATTGTTATAGCTACAGCTTTCGACATTCCAAAATGTGCAACTAAAAACATTATAATAACTTTACCAAAAATAATTATATTAATTGTTAAAAACAAAACCAGAATATTAACAAAAACCATCAAGAACGATAATATTCTTGTATAAATAAAACTTCTTGTTTCCTCAACTTTATAAGCCCTGTTCAAACCTTTCAAGACAACAGCAACACCATTTGTTGAAAGAACAATGGTTGTTATAATACCAATAATCGCAAGGAGCTGTCCGTGATCAAAAATCATAGTTTCTTCCAGAACAGACTTTAACAAATTCATAGCTTGCTGAGGCATTATATTTGACAAAACATGCAAAATAGAATCAAAATATGAACGGTTTCCTAACCAGCCAAAAATAGCCATTAAAAATAACATAAAAGGAAAAATCCCAACAACAAGCATAAAGCCCATTTCAGCAGCCATTCCATAAAAATCATTTTTGATTATTGAATTAACCAGCCTTACAAGCACCCTCATGTATTTATTTTTAAGTAGTTTTTTTAACATAATTTTTGCTTTGAAATTTCTTCCAATATCATTTTTACAGAATCTTCGACTTTAGCCCTTATAACTGCTCCTGCAGCGAGCTTATGTCCACCACCGCCAAATGCAGAACAAACATTTGCAATATTCAAATTTTTACTTCTCATTGACAATTTTGAAGTAGTCGCATTCAACTCTTTTACCACAAATGCTATTTCTGTTGATTGTATCGCCCTTAATTTTTCAGTCAAACCATCGGTGAAATCTTCACCATTATAATTATATTTTTCTAAATCTTTTTTATATACAACCGTATAGGCTATTTTATCATTATTCAAAAACTTTGTCTTATTTACGCAATAACTCTGAAATAAAACCATATCTTTAGAATTAGATTCATAACACTTTTGATAAATCACAGATGGCTGAACTCCGTAAGACAATAATTTACCCGCATATTCCATTGTTTTTTGTGTTGTATTAGAAAACCTAAAACACCCGGTATCTGTCATTATACCGGTATACAAACAAACAGCAGTATCATTAGAGATTTTCCAATTTAAACTTTGAGAAAGTCCCACTATAACTTCTGCCGTTGCAGAAGCTTCAGATTCAACAAAATTCAAATTTCCATAATTTATATTTGTTTCGTGGTGGTCAATATTTATTGTTTTCTTTGCTTTATTAAACAAAATCTGAGCATCGCCACATCTATCCAAAGCCGCAACATCTAAATTTATAACTAAATCGTATTCTCTCGACAAATCGAAATCTTCAATATCTCTAACTTCAGATATATATGGTAAAAATAGATATGTCGACGGAATTTTTGATATCGCAACCATATCACATTTATTCTTATAATTATCTTTTATTAAGGAGTACAAGCCGCACATCGAACCCAAAGTATCACCATCAGGATTAATGTGAGACACTAATAATACATTTTTAGAATTTTTTATGCTAATATCTAATTGCTCAATGGTCATTTCCAGATTTTAACACAAAAAAGCCCGGATACAAAATATGAAAAAAATTTTATACACGAAATTTCAAAACATGGACGAAATAATTGCAAAACTTATGGAGCGAGCCGAAATAAGAAAAGCCATTACTAGAGCTAATTTGTGTAAATTCTGGAGAAAAGTTGCAGGCGAAAAATTCGCACAGAATTCAAAACCATATTCAATGATTAAAGGTTCAATAATGGTTATTGCCTGCAAAACACCAACTGTAGCTCAAGAATTAATGTTAAGAAAAACCCAGCTGCTGGTAAAATTCAAGCCATACGTAGAATCACTGCATATGAAATTAACAGATTTAAGATTTGATGCTAAAAAGTGGATAGACGAAGAAAAAAGTAATTAATCGCGTAACTTTTCAAAAAAGCTTCTCAACAAATTATCGCATTCATACTCTTTTATCCCGCCATAAACTTTGAGCTTTGAACCGACAGCCAGTTTTCGCAAATTAAATTTCGAACAAAATGCGCCATAATTTACGTCATAACTTCCAAAATATAAATTTCTTATTCTGGATTGCAATACAGCCCAGCCGCACATCGGACAAGGTTCCAGAGTAACATATAGATCACAATCCTCTAGTCTCCAATTATTCAAAACTTGTTCTGCTCGACGAATTGCAAGGATTTCGGCGTGCGCAGTCACATCATTATCTTTTTCTCTGGTATTATGAGCCTTGCTTATAATTTTACCATGTCTGACAACCACAGCTCCAACAGGAACATCCAAATCAGCTTTTAAGGCTTCTTGTATTGCTGCTTCCATAAAATTATTTATCATTCCATATCTTCTTTCGCAAGATTTAACTTTATAGTTGCACAGAACCCATACTCTTCTGTTGATGACAATTCAATAGTCCCTTCCATTGCTTCGACAAGTCCTTTTACTATAAACAACCCTAATCCTGTACCGCGGGTAGTTCTTGTCATATTATCATCCAACCTTACAAATTTTTGGAACAATGTAGCCAATGTTTTATCCGAAATCTTATCACAGAAATTCTTTACAGTTATACAGGCTTTTCCATTATCAAAATTTGTATCCACAATAATTGGAGTATCTGGATAAGAATATTTAATAGCATTTTCATATAAGTTAACAAACACCTGTTCTAAACGTCCTTTGTCTGCATACACTGCTGGAAAATTCTTATCCAAATTAACGACAATATCACGTCCATCACGTTTACGCAGGAGCAATTCAGCTTGCTCCAGAACTTCACTCAACCAGACATTTGTACATTCTGTACGCAGTCGCATTCCCTCTATATCCGGAATTGTAAGTAAATCTTCAATTAATCTTTTTAAACGTTCTGATTGTTCTTTTATAATGCGCAACGATTTCTGCTTTGTTTCATCGTCAATTACAATATCTTGCCTCATAAGACGAGAAGTATACCCTTGAATACTTGTCAGGGGTGTCCTTAATTCATGACTAACTGTATCCAATAGATTAGAACGAAACTCATTCAATTCTTTCAATTCTTTATTTTTACGTTTTAACTCTTTATACGATTTATGAATTTCTGAGGCCATGTTATTAAATTCATTTGCAAGAAATACAATTTCATATGGAGTAAATGATGTTGTCAGCAGACGAATCTGGCGTTGATAATTCCCTTTAGAAAGAGCTATTACTGCTTTAAACAACTGCCTCATATTTATGTATAAATAATAAATATAAAACCCAATTAAGACCATCATCGATAGAATTGCAGTCAAAACTGACAGAATAATTTTTACTCTATTATCAAGAATTGCGTGTTTTGCAATATTTTCAGTTGTATTCACAACAATTGTCAAATCAGGATTTGTACGATGTAAATACACTATAGGCTGATTTTTTTCATCTCCAAAAATAACTGGAGCCTCTACTGCCAAATCTTTTGGTAACAAATCAAGAGTTTCTTTAAATACTTCCGGCGTAAAATTATGGGAAGATATTAAATGATTGTTTTTATCCATTATATAAACTTGCCTGTTATCATTTTCCAGCGACTTAAATAATTGATTATCCCAATTTTTAGCACTAAAAATAATTACAAGAAAAGCACCATCTCGCATCTGAGTGGACAAAATAGGTTTTTCATTAATATACGCGTCGTCAGTGACTTTTTCAAGCTCATCCGGATTTCGTACAATTATAATATCTTCACAATTTGGATATTTTTTTGCCACATCTTTTATAAACTTTTCCTTCAATTTATTTGATGGAAGATACTCTAAAGTATCTGCAATTTGAGCTAAAGTTGTCTCATTTGTTTTTAAGAAAAAATCGATTTCATCAGATACCATGCTTGCCACTAAAATCGCAGATTCTCTAAGCTGATGGCGTACTGACTGCTGGTTAATATTATTAATAATAAAACCACTTATAGACATGGGAATAACAACCGCAATAAAAAAGACTATTGCTATTTGTTCAATAATTTTTAATTTTTTTAATTCGTATTTTTTCATATTTAATCTTGCGCAAACGGAGTTAACTTATATCCGACATTTGTCACTGTATGTAGATACTTTGGTTCTTTTGCATTTGGTTCAATTTTATTTCTCAATCCCCCAACATGAACTCTAAGCATTCGAACATCTTCGTTGCTGTCATACCCCCAAACTTCATCTAATAATGTTGCCAAGGTCACAGGATGATTAAAATGCTGAAGCAAGCAATACAAAATTTCGAATTCTGTAGGTGTAAGCTTAACTTTTTTATTAACAATAACAGACTCAAGCGACTCAGGAAAAATCTCAATATCACCGCAATGCAATATTTCATTCGATAATGGGGACTCATCAATATTCACAGAATTACGACGAAGCAACACTCTTATCCTTAACAATACCTCTTGGATATCAAACGGCTTAACCAAATAATCATCCGCACCACAGTCAAAACCTGTTGTTTTATCATCAATTGTACCTTTTGCTGTCAGCATTAATATTGGAATCGAAAGTTTTGCCTGTCTTATATTCTTGCAAACATCAAAACCATTCATCTTAGGCATCATTACATCTAATAAAATCAAATCATAAGTATTGTTTAATGCCTTATTTAACCCTTCTAAACCATCTGTCGCTGTATCGACAAAATATCCGCTGCTGCGTACATCGAATTCTAAGAGTTCTCTAATTTCATCATCATCATCAACAATTAATATACGCTTTTGCATTTCGTCCATACAATACTCCTTTTGTTTAGGATTATTGTACAAAATTCAAATATCTTTTTCAATATTATATAAAGATATATAATATTAAAATTCAAAAAGAGCGCAGGCAACAACCTACGCTCTTTTTTATTCAAATATGTCCTAACCTGTAACTAAGTGATGGAAACCGTAAGCAAAACAAATACCAAAAATTGCACCTACAAAAACTTCTAAAGGAGTATGCCCCAAAAGCTCTTTTAATTTTCCACCGACAGATTGCAAATCATGGTGATAAAAATCTTCCATCATACGATTTAGGCAAGCTGCTGTTTTTCCTGCAGCACGTCTTAAACCTGCAGCATCGTACATTATAATCAAGGAAACTCCTAATGATACTGCAAATATAATAGAATCATAACCTTCTAAAATTCCAACAACAGTAGATAACCCCATTACCCCTGCGGAATGAGAACTAGGCATACCGCCTGTAGTTGAAAATATTTTAAAATTAACCTTTTTACTCTTTATCGTAAATAAAATAAATTTAATAACTTGAGCACAAAAAGCAGATGCTATACCACAAAGAATTACCTCATAGCCATTATTTGCTATTGTATTTCTAAAAACATCTAAAAACATTATATACCTACTCTCTTATTTATATTTTTAATAATATCTTTGAATAATTCTGATTCAAAACTTTGTTCTCTCATTATATCATGGCATTTTTTAAATAGGCAAGAAAGTTTACATTTCGCTTCATCCAAACCATATAAAGAAACATAAGTTAATTTTCCCTCAGCTTTATCTTTTCCGAGCGTCTTGCCCATTTCTTCAAAAGTTGAAATCTCATCTAAAATATCATCTGCTATCTGGAAAGCAAGTCCAAAAGCCTTGGCAAAGTCTGTAACGGCATTTAGTTTTTCATCATCTGCTCCTGCAATAATAGCCCCAGCTCTCATTGCCAGCTGAAATAAATCGGAAGTTTTATGAATATGCAGATATTCTAATACTTTACTACATTCAATTCTAGAATCTTCGTTTGAGAAATCTAAATATTTACCCTCAGACTCTATATCAACAACCTGTCCAGCTATAACACCTTCAGCACCCGCAAAATGAAAATATTCGTTTAAAACACGTATTAATATAGAAGGTTTTAAATCTTTTGAGTACCTTGTTATTACCAAAGGTGCATATGTTAAAAGAGCATCACCGGCAAGAACCGCAACAGCTTCCCCAAAAACTTTATGATTCGTCAGTTTACCTCTACGATAATTATCATTATCCATGCAAGGTAAATCATCATGAATCAATGTTTGAGCATGCAGCATTTCAATTGCACAAGCTGTCGGTATAGCATCCTCAATATCACCGCCAAGCATCCTGCAGGTTTCCAAACACATTGCAGGTCTCAATCTTTTACCAGGAAGCGTAACAGTGTATTTCATCGATTTAAATATATTTTCGGGATATTCAATCGGAATATATTCATTTAACTTACTATTAACCAAATCTACATAATCATTCATCTGCATTGTTTTCATATTCCTTATATAACATCTGTTTTCTTGTATTGCGAGAAGCCTGACGTTTTTTATCACTGATTTTAACATAGACTTTATTATTTTTGAACTTACGGGCAGTTTCTTGTTTCACACCGTTATACTTAACTTTTTCCTTATATTCAATTGCCTCATTGACAAATTCTATATAACTTTCATATCTGGATTCATCAATATACTCAATATTTTTTAAAACTTCACAGCCATCCTCATTTATATGAAGGCAATTTCCATATTTGCAAAAATCTCTATATTGCACCATTTCCTCAAACAACAAATCCACATCTTGTGGAAGTAAAAAATCGAATCTCACATTACTAAATCCTGGAGTATCTACAATACTTGACGTTTTGTTCAATCTAATAATTTCACAATGTCTTGTTGTATGAGTACCTCTATTTAATTTTTCACTAACAGCTTTTGTTTTTAAATTTAAATTAGGATTAAGAGCATTGATAAGACTTGACTTGCCAACACCTGAATTCCCGCACAATGCACTTACTTTACCATTTAAAAGAGCTTGAAAATCTTCTATACCTTTTTTTTCTAATGCAGAAGTAAATACTATTTTATACCCTAATGGCTCATAAATTGACAAAATTCTGTCCTGTTCTGTAGATTCCAAACCTAAATCTTCTTTATTAAAACAAAGGGCTGTAGGAATTTTATAATATTTTGCAAGAGCGATATATCGATTAAGTTGATGAAAATCCAAATCAGGATGTTTCAAAGCCGAAACTACAACAATTTGATCAACATTAGCAACAGAAGGACGAGGAATATAAGTTTTTTTAGGAAGAATTTTAGAAATTACACCATCACAAAATTCAACAAAATCACCCACGACAATTTTTTCTCGCTGTTTTTTTAAAACTTCTCGAATTTTACATTCATACGAAGAATTTTCATACTGCACATGGTATAAATCAGAATGAATTTTATATATTTGTCCTTCCATAATAAAATCAGTTTACTAGAAAGAGTAAATCATTGCAAATATTGTATTTACTTTTACCTATATTGTGCAATAATTTATATATGATTACAAAAACCGAACTTGACAAGCTTGTTGAATCATACGAAACCACAGATTTTATCAAAGATGATCCTGTACGTTTTCCTAAGAAATTTAAAGAAAAAAAGGACATTGAAATTGCAGGTTTTATTGCATCACTGGTTGCTTATGGCAGAAGAGATGTTTTTACAAAAAAACTTGATGAGTTATTTAATATTGCACAAAATGAACCGCTGAATTTTATACAGAACTTTGATTCTAAAATAATTGGCGACTTTAACTACAGGTTCGGCAAGAGTGAAGATTTTTCACAAATATTTTCTATACTAAAAGAACTTTACACTAAAGACGGCGGTCTGGAAGAGCTGTTCAAATACGGTTATAACAACAAAATCAAAGATAACATGTTTATTCCGGTAACAGATTATTTTTATTCCAGAGCAAGCAAAACGTCAGGGCAAGGTTTTTACTTTATGATACCAAACCCTCAAAAAGGCGGAGCTATGAAGCGTATGTGCATGTTTCTTCGCTGGATGGTAAGAAAAGGTCCTGTTGATTTTGGAATCTGGGATTTTATGCCGGCATCAGATTTACTCATTCCATTAGATGTTCATGTAGCAAGAATCTCAAGAGAAATGGGCTTGTTAACGAGAAACGCAAATGATTTTAAAGCGGTAATAGAATTAACCGACAATTTAAAGAAATTTTGTCCAGAAGATCCGACAAAATATGATTTTGCAATGTTTGGTTACGGGGTGAACAACAAGGGGTAACCCTTATTATTAAAATCCCATTACATAATGTTTATTATGGGTAACTTTTGTAATTTTTGTATTATTAAGGAAGGTTCGGAAACGTAGTTTCTGATGACTCGTATTATTTTGTCGCGAGTTTCTTTTTCTTGGCTTACATTCTTTTTCTTTGCTTCGCAACAAAGAAAAAGAATTGTAAGTGCGGGTTTGGGTATGCACAATACCCAATATATAAATATTTAAAATTAGAAAAATTATCTATCCGTCTCCGACGGGTCTTCCAGACGGGACTGAATTGCTTCATTCGCGTTAAACGGGACTTTCGGCAATGCTTAACGCCCCTGACCGTACGCCCTCTGCTCACTTGCATTTTGATGGCAAAAGTGCCTCAAAACCAGAGTCCTGAACTTCGCTCACTAATCAATTGTAAAATTCAACCTGAGGCAAGCAAACTCGCTTCGCTCAAACATATTGTTTTATTAACATTGATTGCTCGCTCTCGTTGAGGACTCAAATTGAATTATATAATAAAAGAGATTCTTCTGTCGCACGCTCCCTCAGAATGACATTAAATGGTGCTACCCATAATAAACATTATGCAAAACAAAAGGCGGTAGTGATGTTACCGCCTATTAACCAGATTTACACTATGTAAGTGTTCAGAAAGGATTTTTTGCATATCCTGAAAAATCAGAATATCTGTTATTCTCCCAAATTCAAATGAGAGAATTGTACAATTTTATTTTTTCCGCGTTTTTTAGCATTGTATAACGCGTGTTCTGCATAACGAATAATAGTGTTTGCATCTTCCTCTGTATCAGGTAAGCAAGGGAATGTTGAAATTCCACCGGATATCGTAATAGGATGACGTTCTTCTTCACCGGCTGGAATAAATTCCATTTTCTCAATATCTTTTCTGAATCTTTCTGCAAATAAAAACGCATTATCTTCAGAAGTATTAGGAAGAACAACTATAAACTCTTCGTCACCATAACGTGTTAAAATATCTTCTTTTCTAATTAAACCTTTTAATTTATCTGCAATGGATTTAAGTAAAACATCGCCCCATTCGTAACCGTAAATATCATTTACAACCTTGAAAAAGTCTAAATCAAATAACAATACAGAAAGAGCATTGCCATAACGTTTTGAACGAGAAATTTCCTGCTCCATACGTTCAAGCAAATATTTTCTGTTATGTAAACCTGTTAATTCATCAGTTGTAGAAAGAGTTCTCAATTTATCTCTCAATTCTCTGATTTTTAACATATTTTTTACACGAATAATCAATTCCTGATTATCTACAGGAGTTTTAATATAATCAAAAGCAACAGCTCTAACAGTTGAGCCTTTGAAAGTTTCTCCAATAAAGATTACTGGTGATTTAAATTTCAACACCATCAAAACGTCTTTAATATCAGGAACGCTTTCAATGATAATTACTCCCGGGTTTAATGTTTCATAATCTTTTAAATTTGCAGCGTTTTCCAATCTAACATTAGAATCTTCAATGGTAGAAAGAGTTTCTGCCAGTGCCGATGAATTTTTATCTGTATATATAACTATATTTTTCATATAATATCCTTTCATTAATAAATTAACACATTGTTTTCAAGCTAGCAAAATTGTTACGTTTTTTAATATTTTATTTACTCACAACTAAGAAATCAATCAAAAAGATGGGGAATTTAAACACTAAAATGCTAAAATATATTATTATTTGAACAAGGAATAAATATTTATGAATTTTGAAACCCAAAACAATAAAGAAAGAGAATACTACAAACAAGATTTTTCAGAAATAAACGAACTTTTAAAAAGAATAAGAAGAGCTCTCAACTCAACAACAAACCTCTCTATAAGAGATTTAAACATTGATAAAATAATAAAATTCAATCCTAATATAACATTTGCGTATATCACACTATTTCAAGAGGGATTAAAACCTATTCGCTGGGGTTCTTGCAGAAAAACACTTGAAGAAACCCTAAACAGAGACATTGAGCAATTAAAAAAACATAAGTTATTCAACAAATTCGATATTCAAAATTCAGATAAATGCAGAATAATGCTTGAATATATAACAGATCAAACTCCGGTACAACTAAGTCAGTTGACTCATTTTGAATTTAGCGAAACTCGTTTTGAACCGGGTATTACCGGACTAAAATTTATAATTGATAAAACTCCATATATCTATATGCCAACAGATGCTTGGGTAAACAGTCAAATGGATTTAAAATCCGTACTGAATACAATCATTAGAAAAACACATATAAAAAACCTGACAAATAAAATTTCAGAAAGAATTTCCATTTTAAAAGACACACCTCATGAATGTTTCATTATAAATAGCAAAACATTTATAACTTACCAAGATGAAATACTTCCACTGTATAGAGGCAATATTTTATACGAATACACTACTGAAGAAATTAAAGAACAGGCATTAAAAGGTGCAATTTGGATAATAAAAAACATTAAAGATGATGGCAGATATTTATATTATTACGATTGCAAAGATGATAACTACAAAGACCATGAACACCCGAATGCTCCGGAAGATAACCTCTACTACAATGACCTGAGACACTGTGGCGGAATAATAACCCTTATCAGAGCATTCCAGCTTACAAAAGACTTCAAATATCTTAATGCTGCAAAAAAAGGACTGGATTTTATTACAACAATAACAAAAGAACACAATACTGACTATGGAACAGGAGCATACGTTTTTTATAATAAGAAAGCAAAGCTCGGCGGTACAGGAATGATTCTTATAGCAATGATGAAATACCGATGCGAAACAAACGACAAATCATATGATGAATTCATCAAAAAATACGTTAGACATATACTTTCAAGAATCCACAAAACCGGAGAAATGCTCGGTTACTTTATAAATCCAAATGTACAAAATGGAAATGAACTCATAAATATGTCTGACGAAGAAAGAAGAGCAACATTTTCATTCTATTATCCTGGAGAAGCCCTGCTTGGGCTTGCCTTATTCGCAAATTATTTTAAAGAAGACGAGGAACTGACAAATATAGTTACTGAAAAAGGTAAACTGGCTCTAGATTGGATCGTAAATGAAAGACCTGAGATTTATGCGGATTTATTTACCCCACTACCGTCAGACAGCTGGCTAATGCAAGCAATAGAAGAATGGACGAACAACCCTGATTTTATCAAAGATAACTATATAAATTTTGTATTCAGAGACGCAGATACAATGATTGAAAAATCTTATAAAAAAGATGATTCACCATATATAGATTATGAAGGAGCCTTTTATTACAACTACGGGGACCATTTTTATCAGGATGGAGCACGCTCAGAAGGGCTAATTGCAGCATACTATCTTGCAAAAAAATTACAAAAAAATGAACTTGCAGAAAAATATCTTCATGCCTGCAGAAAAGCAGCACTGTCTCAAATGTTTTTATTTAACTCTGAAAAAAACAATTATGCCCATTTAAATCCCGAAAAATCAAAATATTCCATAAGATTTAAAGCGACAAGACAATGGGTAAGAGTAGATTCAGTACAGCACGTTGCCTGTTTTTTCCTTAGACTATATTTTGCAGAGAAGAATATCAATGCACTATAAATGTTACAAATATTTAACATTTCAATTTAATTTCTAAAGTTCAATAACTAATACGCCGTAAATACAATTAAAGCTACGGAAATTATTGAAAGGAAAGAACACTGAAATGGGCTTGGCATCATCACAATGTAAATTATTATCTATGACAGCCAGACTGTCAAATAATGAATTTGCACAACAGTCAATTGCATATTCTAAACAGCGTCTTGCCGACCGCACAGATCAAATTAATAGTGCATATTTAGATGCCTTAAACCAAACTAAGTATCAGGTTCTAACCGGTTACAACGGCACAGAAGCAACTTATGCTGATATTACATATAATCAAATCACCGGCTGCAACACCGTTGCTTCAGGAAAGCAATATCTTGTAAAAGATAAAAATGGAAAAGTTCTGGTTACAAACGAAGTTGCAAAAGCATTTGAAGAAAATAACGGTGATTTTAATAAGTTTTTAAGAGACTTAAAATTAACACAGGCTAATATTGATGTTTCAAAACACGAAGAATCAGAAGAAGCTATCCATAATGCTTGGGACAGATATTTAGAATCTGTAGGAAAAAGTATTGATGATGCTGATAGTCAACATATTTTAGGATTTGGTTACAAATCATTCAGTGATGAATCTTTTGATGGCTATCCGACTTACAATACAGCATATGCCGCAACTGCTGATGGACAAGAAACATTAAATCTATACAAAGACAGCAAAGGTTACTACACAAACAGAAACACAGTAGAAGCCCGAGAATATACTGACGAAAACGGTGATAAAAAAATAGGAGTATTCTACCAAACAAAAGAACAACAAGGAACAGATGATTACACTCAACTTTTTGATGTAACTTATAATACTGCTGACAAAAAATTCACTTATACAAATGCAGATGGTGAAGAAGTAGAAACAGAAGTTCTATATGCAAGTGAAGGTCCTAACGGACAAGCAATCGTTAGCGAAGATCAAAAAAACTATTTAACATTAGTTGATAAAAACACTAATAAATATAAATCAGAAAGCGGGATTACATATACTGTAACAGATGAACCTAAAGCTCTTAATTATGAAGGTACAACTACTGCGCAAAGAGAATTATATGATTACGCTGTAGCTTTAACTGAAGCATATTATAATAACCAGAATTCAGGAACCACAACAAATGGAAATTTAAAATATGACGCAGTTCAAATAAACTATTATAAAAACATTTTTAATGAAATGAGAACCTGTGGTTATACAACTACTGACGATGAAAAGAATTTCAAAGATTCAAACTGGCTATTAAACAGATTAAAATCCGGCGAATTATTCTTATCTTACTATTCAACAACTGAAAAAAGTTTCGTCGGCACTACTCTTGATGATGACGAATCAATAACCGAAAAAGAAGACAAATCCGCAATTGCTGTGGCTGAACAAGAATATCAAACAAGTCTTGATAAAATTGAACATCAAGAAAAACAATTTGATATGCAATTAAACAAACTTGAAGCTGAACATTCTGCATTACAAACCGAATATGATTCAGTTAAAAAAGTCATCAGCAAAAACGTTGAAAAAACATTTAATACATTTAACGCATAAAATTATTTATTTATATTTCCCCTACACATTTAATTTTCGTAACTTTTCCCTGCCACTTGATTATACAAAGTGGTATTTTTTTTGCTCAAAATAGAGTAATATTAAGTTTCTTTAAGCTGATTAAAAAATTAATCAATTTCTAAATAATATTTTTGTTTATAAATATGTAGGTTAGAAATTAATTGTGTATTAAAAAGGTGGTAAGTTATGAATTTAGTATCAATGATACCTAAAACTAAGGTGCTTGATTATGCAAGAAGAATTGCAAATGTTACACCTGAAATGATGTTGGGAACAGGTAGTGATTTAATCGGAGAAGCAGCGAGAAAGGTAGATGGTTCTCTTTATGATAAAGCTAAGGCTGGTTTTTTAGCTTTAGAAGATGACATAAAACTTAAGAAAGATACTGAAGGTGGCTTTTTCAAAAGATTATTTAACAATTTAAAATCAACACCTAAAGATATAAGTACAGCAACGAAAGAAGGTTACGATGCAGCTAAAGCTGCCGGAAAAAATAAAATTTGGGGAGGCCTCAAAGGTTTAAAAAAAGGAATTGTCAAAAAAATGCCATTCATTGGTGCAATTCTTACTATAGCATTTGAACTACCTAATATTTTGACAGCAACCAAAGAACAAGGTATTGGACAAGGTGTAAAAGAAACATTAAAAACAGGTTCAAGACTTGCAGGAGGCGCCCTCGGCGCAGCAGTAGGGTCTGCAATTTGTCCTGGTATCGGTAGCCTTGTTGGTTGGGTAGCAGGTGAATGGTTAACAAGTAAAATTGTAGGAAAATCTTATTCTGAAAAGAAAATGGATGCTGAAATGCAAGCTCAAGAAGCTATGCAGCAACAAGCTGCTCAACAAACAGCATTTCAAGGAACAAATCCATATGGAGCTCAAGGAATGACAAACCCTATGTACGGTTATAACGATTATTCAGCAAATCCATATTCCGATGATATAATGATGCAGCAACTAAACTTTAATACATTAGCCTAATATAAATATAAATTCAAAATCAGGAGTTTGAAAATTCAAGCTCCTGATTTTTATTAAGAAATATTAACCTTACAGCAAAAATTTAAGCAATTTATAACTAGAAAAAAACTTAAATAATATACAGGGGATAAAATGGGGAAGAAAAATGAGTTTTAGTAATTTGTCTGTAAATCAAAATAGAAATGTTCAAGATTTATCAAAATATGTAATCGGTGCAAGCATCAATAAACAGGAAGAATCGTCAGGCATTGTTGCAGGAACTGCGTTAATGGGCGGGATTTCCGGCAGTGTTTGGGCATATCAAAACAGAAAAGACTTAAAAGGCGGATTCAAAAAATTAGCAAATGATGCACAGAATCAAAAAAATCTAGTGAACTCTGCAAAAAACAAATGGACAGGTGCAACCGAAGTAACAAGCAAAGCTGAACTTGAAAAAATTGCTCAACAAGCAGGGAAAACAGATAAAAAAACAAAATTACCTAAAAATGCAGCACTTCAAACAGAAGTTCAGAAAGCATTAGCCAAAGGAAAAGATTTTACAAAAAGCTTAAAGCAAATTGAAGCAAAACAAGCACTTGAAACATTAAAGAATTATAATACTAAAGTTGCATCCCAAATGGCAAACGGAAGCAAATTAAGAACAATTAAAAATGCAACAGGTATAACAAAACTTTCAAAAGCTACAAAAGAATTAGCCGCAAAATCAGGAAAATTCAGAGGCCTACTAAAAGGAATAAAAGGTAATGCAGGGTTTGCTGCAATTTCTTTAGGCTTAGGAGTTTTAACAGATGTAGTTCCTGCATTTGGCTTGAGCACAGAAAAAGGCTTTAAACAACTTGGCAAAACCGCAGCAAAAACAGGATGCGAAGTTGCAGGATGGGCAGCAGGTTCAGCACTTGGAGCTAAAGCAGGAGCTGTTATAGGAAGTTTCTGCGGACCAATAGGAACTGTTGTTGGCGGAGCTATTGGACTTGTCGGCGGATTCGTAGGAAGTTTCTTAGCAAGTAAAGCTGCAGATAAAGTAATCGGACCAAGCGAAACTGAACTTGCCGAACAAGAAGCTGCCAACCAAATTGCGCAACAAGCTAATTCCGATGCTCAAACGTTAAATGAACTAGCACTGGCTTCTTATGAACAACTTGTAACCAGAGCCGCTAACGGAGAACTTACAGAAGACGACATGGCCGCAAAAAAAGCCCTTGAAGGAATCATTGGCTGCGAAATCAATCTTGAAGAAGAAGTTCGAACACAGCAAAATGTTCAAACTGCGCAAGCCAAAGAATCACCTCAACAAGCTGATGTAAAATCTCAAGAATTATTAGCGCAAAATAAAACCGAAAAAGAAAAAATAACAGAAGATACAGAACCTCAAGGTACATCTAAAACTGAAGAAAGAAAAGAACAACAAGCAAATATTCAAACTCCGATGTACAATCCTATATATGGATTCAATCCATACATGACAAACAACCTTTATGCGATGAACAACTTCAATCCATATATGATGAACAATCTTTATACAATGAACAACTTTAACACAAATCCATATTCTAATGATATTTATTTCAAAAACACATTTGCATATGTAGATCCAGCAAAAATGAACTTTCCAGGAATGAATTTCCAACAGGTATCTTAAGATTATATAAATGCAACCCAGACTAAGCCATCAATTTTATTGATGGCTTTTTTAAATAAAAAAATTTTAAATAATGTTTGCAATACATTTTTTATACGATTCTTTATCTTTATTATCTGATATTCTTAATATACACGATGGGAATTTACCCCCCACCCCTAACAAAATAAAACCACATTTTTAAAAGGAGTATTTAATTTATGAAAAAAATAGTAATATTGCTATTCACTATTTTGCTGTGCAAAAATTTTGCAATTTGCACCGAGACAACAAACTTAATTCCAGAAAATACACCGGATTTGAATGAGGAAAAAATTCTCTCATCTTGCCCCCTTGTAAATACCACACAAGGAATAGACGAACAATTCAAAAATATAATTAATCATCCATTTGGCTGTCTTGAGGGTAAAGAATTAGAAGCTATAAGACTAGACAAAGGGAGAACATTTATAGTCAGATCACAACAGCCTATGTCTTCTGATACTCCGGTTGGTACACTCATTGACTTTGAATCAGTAGGCAATGTTAATATTTTCGAAAATAAAGAACCCTCAGAAGTAAAATTCACAGGTGAGATTATCGAAAACAAGCCACCCAGAGCAGGCGGAAGAAGCAGCACCCTAAAACTTGAAATCAATAAAATCAAAGTTGATAATGTAACATATCCTGCAACTGCGTACATATCAAAAATGGGTAAAAAACAGATTTTTTTAGGAGTCTTAGCAGGTGCCACTATATATCTTGATAATCTTGCAGATGTCGCAGACAAAGGTACAGTAACTATAGATAAAGTATACAAAGATCCATGTCAGTATAGCTGCGAAAGCATAAAAACTCCATTAAGGCCATTCTACTACGCAGGTGGAGCTATACTACAAGTTGCAGATTTACTCTTAGCCCCGATTATCTGCTTCTTTCTTCCCGGAAAAGAAATTCAAATACCAGAAAATACAGCATTTGAAATTAAACTTGGAAATGACGTCTCATTATTAAAAATATAAACAAATTTTAAAATCAAATAGCGCGAAATTTTGTAATATAAAATTTCGCGCTAAACACAAATTTTCAGTCTAGAAAAACCTAAACTCCACAAACATTAAAGTCGCGTTCTGAAACTGATGATGTACATTCTAACAATTGAGTAAGAAGCCGTTCAATTACTCTTTCAACTGTTTTTACTTCACATTTTAAAGCTTCAAGACTCTCTTGTTTTGCTTCTTTTAAAGCCTCTTCATAAACTTGATCCTGGTACATAAATTATACTCCTATGCTTTTAACTTACCTAATAATATTCGGCCATATTGAATGAAAACTTTAATATTAATAAAACTTTTGTTACAAAATTTCATTAACAATGGATGTTTAAAATATTTTCAAGTAAAATATTTATATGTTTGTAAAAAGGAAGTGCTA
>ERZ780223.1534-NODE-1534-length-22575-cov-3.477176_pt1 | contig 22575 bp, 14 predicted proteins | sample MGYA00511016_ERZ780223 | MGnify/ENA primary metagenome ERZ780223 (study PRJEB29588, sample SAMEA2159032) | human gut metagenome | biome: human gut; feature: human-associated habitat; material: faeces | place: Denmark | collected 2008/2010 ... | reverse complement strand
CGAAAAACCGATTGAAAAATCTGCCGATACTAAATCTTCAGACAAAAATTCCGATTCTCAATACGAACTTATTACAGGAACTTATGTAGTTCCCGATGATATACCTGTTGGCAAATATGACGTTAAAGTCATAAGCGGAAACGGATATTTTCTTGTTGACGGATTTGATTCTGATATGTCTGTATTTGATGAAATGGACGTCAATGCAGATGAAAACAGTAATTCTATATCTGAACGCAGAAACTTAACCTTAAATGATGGATGCACTATACAAATTCACAATAACCTAAAAGTCCAACTAATTCCTAAAGATTGACAAAACAAAAAGACCGATTTTATATTAAATCGGTCTTTTTTAATGTAAATTAATCCAATATATACACTACACAACTTCTTCTGCCAAAGTCGTTAGCATTTGAGCCGTAGCATAAATCAATCTTGTTACCCTTAATTGCACCACCCGTATCTTCGGCACTTGCAACGCCGTACGACCAAGAGCCGTCGGCAGATGTTACGTACACTTTAGAACCCAACGGAACGACGCTTGGGTCAACCGCAACTATACCGTATCCAAGCGGATTACCCATTGCAGAAACCGTATAACCGCCGTTTTCTGACGGAGAAGTTGAATAAGCAGTAGCAGTCATTGTGATTTTCTTCTTATATTTATATCCGTTTACAGTACCGCCGTCATCGCTTACTGTTGACTTTGTCGCAAAAGTATCTTTAACAGTTGTATTTTTAGGTGCAGGAGTCGGCTCCATTGTACCGTTTGCAATAACCTTGTTACGCATTTCAGTTGTAACTTGTTCGTCTATCACCTCTCTTGTCGCCTCTTGACCGTCTTGGTATGTAACCTTGTAAGTGATTGTTTTCACACCGTCTTGTCCTTCGTCAACGACTTTTTCCTGTCCCTTAATCAAAGTCGCGTCATCAACATATTCAACACCCTTAGGAATTACTTCCGTTTCTGTTTCATCGGTATGGCTTACCGATACAAGCTCGATTGTATCACTGCTCGCGACATTATCGCCGTTAGAAGAAATTTGGTCATATTCGCCCGGAATATATCCTGCCTCAACAAGTGCGTCCTTAACGTCTGCCTTTGTTACTGTTACAACTTCTTCCGATTCACCGACTTTAATTGTAACACGCTTACCACGCTTGATAACAATATTTTCATTATCCTCAACAGGCTTTTCTGTTGAAACATTAATCTTATCGGTATCCGAAACATTCACGCCATGTTCTTCAAGAGCACCCTCAACGCTTTCACTTCTTGTCTTTACAGTTTTTGTTTCATTTGTTCCCGCAAATTCGTTTATTTCCGTAATTGTGATTTCCTTCGCCGATGCGCTGTATACACTACCGAATATTACCGTCATCATTGCCACAAGCGTAATAATTGCAATCGTACATCTTCTGTGTTTTGCTTTCAATTTTGCTTTTTTCTTTTCTTCGCGTTTTTCACGCAAATTCATTATCATTTCTTGTTTTGTCATCTCTTGTGTAGTCATAAAAGTTAAACCCCTTTCATTACTTGTCCCATAGTATACTACAAAATTATTACATTGTCAAGCTTTTTATTACATTTTTATTACAAAATAATTTCAAATATTGCAATATGAATAAATATATTACTTGACTTTTCCCATATATTACTATTTATATGCACGATATTTACATATTATTACATTTATTTTTGATTAATGTTACAAAAATAAAGCAGGTATATACTTTTTCATAGTCGGAAATAATGGAAATAAAACAAATTGAAATGATTGGAGATTAGTAATGAAAGAATTGATAAAGAAAGTAGTTATTTTAAATAATTTTTCATCACCGTATGTGAGCCAAGCAATAATAATTCTCAAAGACTATAATCCAAAACTTGAAAGCAGAGCAATAGCAGACGCAGAAACAATAGTCAGTCGCTACATCGAACGAATACAAAAAAACGGACAACCAACAAAGGCTGTCCGCTCGAAATCTAAAATATTAAAAATATTGATTTGCTTAATTTTGATTGCGTCAATATGTTTTGCAATCAAATATCTTTCTTAAATTATTTGAAATTGCTGTCCATATAGTCAATATATTCAGTATATTTTTGAGCTGTTGATGTCATTGAAGAATATGAGAAATCATAATATACCGCAATTCCGTTTTTCAATACGCATTTTCTGTGGTAAACAGTATCATCTGTTGTTACAGTGACTGCATACCAATCGTCACCGGCACGAGAATATGAAACTTCGCCGCCCGTTTGACGTGCATAGTCACGCATAAGGTCAGACGGAGCACCGCTCTTTCCCTCTTGCGAAACAGTCATAGTTGCACCGCCAAGTGCGTCAGTCAAGTTAAGTTTTTGATTTCCTGTTGTCGGATTTGAATTAAAAGTAGACGGATAAACGCACGTTACACCGCTTATTGTCATTTTTGAATAACCGTTTTTGCTTGCTGAATTTGACGGCGATGATGTTGCTGATACGTTGTTTGCTGTATCTGTCGGCGTATTCGTTGCACTTGCAGGCGAATTTGTTGAAGTAGGAGCAGTGCCTAATCCGTTATCGTTCGGAGCCATCATATTATAGCCGATAATCACGCTTACTATTGCGATAAGCAGTGCTACGATTATGAAAATCATAACACTTCCCTTACTTTTTCTACGTTTTTTATTACGGGCTTGTTTTGCCTCTTTTTCCTGTAAACGACGTTTACGATTAAGACGTTCAGCCTTCAGTTCCTCGATTTCTTTGCGTTTTGTAGTTTGGCTGTTCTGGTTGTTTTTTCTTACTGATTGACCGCATCTGTCACAAAAACGCGTTCCCTCTTTCAGTTGTCTGCCACAATTTTTGCAGTACATAAAACCCCTCCGAAATTACTTTTTTGCTATCTAAACTATTATACTATATATTGTATATAAATGCAAGTAATTTTCGTAATTTTGTTACATATAGATTACACATTAAACGCAAAACACGAAATATTTTTGAAATATTTGTTATTTAAACGCAAAATTCCATATTTTTATTATAAGAAATTATCATATCATTTACATTTATCGACAAATTCTTCCCTCTATGATATAATAACATTCTGAAATGGTTGCAAACCATGCTGACACCACCTTAAAGGGGGTGTGCATATGAGTGAAGCTATTGTTTATTTAACTTTGGTTTTACTGCTTTGTATAGTGATAATAAAAAAATAGTTACCTATCGACCAAATAGGTAACTATTTCGTAGAAGTATTTCTTCCTACAACATATCAACTGCAGCATGGTTTGTTTACCATTTCTTTTATTATATTATCACACAACGCTAAATTTGTCAAGCAAAAAGAACGGTCATACGACCGTTCTTTTATTTACTTTATAAATTATTCAGTTACAGATGTTGTTGCAGGGGCTTTTACCAATACATTATCAATCTTCATTCCTGCATACATTCTCTTTGTATTAAATTGCATACCAGCAAGACCGGCATTACTTATTGTACCTGCAAATTCGCTACTGGCTGTATCTGTATCATTTGCATATGTTACACCGTCAACAACTGCATCACCACCGGCTGTTGGTGCTATTGTAACCTTTACACCTGTTTCAACCTTTTCTATGGTGTAGTGATAGAATACACCCTTTTCAAGTGTAACTTCAGTTGTTCCGTTTACTGTCCATGTTGTAGTATTAGCAGTTTTTAATTGCAATACAAGTGGATACTTTTTTGATGTTTTTGATTTTACAGCAAATGCTGAAGTCTGATTGTTTCCACCTGTTAAAGCCAAGTCAAATTCTAAAACATAATCTTTATCTGCGTCAACTTGAACAGCATTACTACTGATAGTTGTACCATTACTACCACCTGAAATCGCACTTACATCTGTATACTTATCGTCATCACCGGCAATAGATACAGTATATCTACCTGTATTGCCTGATACCCAATCACTTTCTGTTGCATTGTTATAATCATTCTGATAATAGATGCCTGTATACTTAAACACAGCAATAAGTGTTGTATTAGCATTTAAATCAAATGAATATTGAGCATCTGTGCTTACATATGTTCCTGTTATTAAATTTTCTGTTGATGTTACCCAACCTACAAATTCATAAAGAGCTGCAGGAGTAGCTGTTGCAACAATCTTCTTACCCTTATTCAACTGAGTATCTGTACTTGTAACACCGTTTACAGTATATGCAACTGTACCTTGGTCAGCATCTTGAGAAGTAATGCTTAGGTTAAGTTTTTCAGCAGCAATAACTTTCAAATCAGCAGTTGCTGAAACTGTTGTTCCGTTTACTGTAGCTTTAACTTTGTAATCACCTGCTGTTGCTTCTTCTGCAACATTAACTTTACCGTTTGCAACTGTAATATTTTCTGCAGCTGCATCCTCTCCGTTTACTACAGCCCAATCAACAGCTGCTGTCATAACTCTGCCATCCTGGTCTTTTACAGTAGCTGTATAAGTAGCCTCTTCACCTTGAGCAAGAGTTGTACCTGTTGCAGGGTTAGCAATTTCAACTGTTGTTGCAGCATTAGCTACCAAAGCAACATTTTCTGCTACAACTGAATCTGCAACTGTAAGTGTACCGTCTTTCTTAATTGCGTAATCATTGCTTTCAACAGTATATGTATAAGTACCTGCTGATAAAGCTGTTGATGCTACACCTTCATCGTTAGTTGTTATAGTTGCAACAGTTGTATCACCATTCTTAACTACAATCTTTGCACCTGCAACTTTTGTATCTGCATTTGCAGCGGCTGCCACATTAAATGTAACTACTTTACCTTTTGTAATCTTCAAAACAGGAGCTTTATCACCTGATAGTTTACCATACAAATCTGCACCGGCTGCATTGTCTGTAAACATTAGAGTAATTTTACCGTTCTTACCTTGTGCAGCGGCAGTAACGTCAGTTGTCAAAGCATTTTCGCCTGCTTCTGCATTAAATGAAGTAATAAGAGTTCTTGCATCAGCAAATCTGTCAGCAGCAGCACCTGTCATTGTTGTCAAGTCAATATCACCGTTTGTCAAAGCGAAAATTTTAGATGTTCTTGATTTAGCACCGCCTTGTTTTACATTGTAAATCAATTCAGCTTTTGCAACACCTTCGCCATCAGCTAATGTCGGCAATGTAAACTGTGCAAATGCTGTTCCTGCCCATGATATATCAGTATCATTATTGAAATGCTCTAATCCAGATTCAGTATTTACTGTTGCAGCAGCTGTGTTACTGCCCCATCCTGAAGTTGCAGTATTTTCAAGAGTTGCAATAGCAACTGTTGGGTCTGCTGCATATGCAACTGTTACTGTTACAGGGTATGCAGGCATTGTGAACTTGCCTTCTGCTACAGCTACTGCTGTTTCGGCATCGTCTGTCTTTGTTACCGTAATTGTCGGATTAGTAGCAAGGTAACCCAAAGCAGGTGTTGCAGCTGTTATTGTAAGTTCTGTACCTTCAGCAACGCTTGACAAGTCTGTTGCGCCTGTTACTGTAGCAGTACCGCCTGTTACTGTAGTAGTTACAGCACTCTTAACTTTAGCAGTTGTTGTTACTGTGAATACACCTGCTAGATTGCCGCTAACCGTAATTTCTTGAGGAGTTACTGTTAAATCTTTGTAATCATCTTTAGCTACAGCTGATACTGTATATGTACCGGCTTTAACACCTGTAAATGTTACAGCTGTATCTTCGATTGTACCTGTAATTGTATTTTCAGCTTCTGCTTTATCTGTAAGAGTTACAGATTTAACACCTGCGTCTACAGTACCTGATACTGCATAAGTAGGAACAGGTGTAGCTGTCGGAGCCGGTGTATCTGTCGGAGCAGCTGTTTCTGCAGGAGCTTCTGTCGGTTCAGCTGTCGGAGCCGGTTTAGCTGTAGCTTGAGCGGCACCGTTCTTTATTGTATAAGCACTTGCAAGCGGTGTCATAGTCTTTAGACTATCCCAAACCATTATCTTATCATTTGTTGTGAATGCATCTAAATCTGTTGCAGGAACTGTATAAGCTGTACCTGCTGTTAGAGCAACTTTAACAACTTTCTTAACTGAATCCAATGTATTATCAGTTCTGTATGATGCTTGAACAAGAACTGCATTTGTATCCTTATCTGATGTCAATGTAACTGTATTTGCCTTTTCATCAACGCTCATTGTAACCTTTGCAGGTATCGGAGCAGGTGTCGGAGCTGCCTCTGATGTTGGAAGAAGTTTTCTTGGTTGATCAGCTATTCCTGAATATGTTAGCATATTGTCAATTCTTGCAACTGAACCTGTGTAAGAACCACCTTTTTCAGATGTTACTGCTAACAATGGAAGTTCTGAAACTGATGATGCTGTATCGCCTGTTCCAACGTGGTCGCAATCAACTTGTGGTTTTTCTGTGAAATCTTCATCAGCTTTTGCAACCCAAATTCTAAATTTATCGCTTGAAACTATAATTGCAACTTTGTACCATTGATAAGCCTCAACTTGTTGACCGATTGTTATAACATTGCTGCCGCTACCGATTGTGTAGCTTGAGGCTGTGTCATCAGTTGTAAGTACACCCATAACATTGTTGTATGCACCGTTCTTGTCAGTACCAGCTTGGCTGTTATCCTTTAGAATATAAAGTCTACCGGCACCGCCTGCCTTGTTTGAGCAAAGATTAACAGTAAATGTCATTACAGATGATTTTCCGTCTGCTAATGCCAAAGTATTTGCAGCAGAAACTACAGGACCTCTACCGGCACCTGAATAAGGACCACCTGCAAGTGTAAGAACTTTATCGCCAGCTGCCCAATCTTCTACTGAAACAGTTGTTGCTGTATCGCCGCCTGTTCTATTACCCATAGCAATAGATAGACCGTCTACATCTGTAATTGTTGTAGCAGTTTCGCCCATTGCTGTTGATGCAAGTGCTTTGCTGAAAGTATTATTAACTACCGGTGTAACTCCATCTGGAGCTGAAAGGCCAGGAGCCTGTGTCTTAACGTCCGGAACCGGCATAACTGTTGGAACTACAACAGTTGCATCACCTCTAAGACCATCTGTTGTAAGTGTTTCCGGAGCACCTTGGTAAATATGTAAGTTGTCAAGTGCAACTATACCACTACCACCATCACCTCTGTTTGAGCAAACATATATTGAATTAATTTCATTTGTTGAGTTTGTATATTCTACACCGTCAACAAGTTTATTACCTGACTTATCGATTACTGTTACAGTAGTCTTATCATTATTAACTGCAGCTTGTACTCTTACCCATTTAGTATCTGCAACCTCGACTGCACTTTCAGGATAAGCTACTAATTCTGATGTTGAATCATCATTAATTACCCATTTATCTGTAAGATATGGTCTAAGGTCAGTTTTCATAGCAGCGTTAGCTACTGACGCACCTGAACCTGAATTATACTTTGTACCTTGTTGTGCATTTACTGTATCTATAATACCTGCACCATCTCTTGTATCCTTAGTGCTTGTATCATTTGTAAATGCAAGTTGGTTTGAGTGCATGATTCTGCTCATACCATTACCACGAGTCATCATTGTATCATACTCAATAGTATATTGACCTGAAATAGTTTGACCCAAAGAATATGTCGACTTACGGTTACCGCCTCCGCTACCTTGGAATTTTAAATATTGGTCAGTTTCACCGTCATCAATGGTAACTGTCGGAACAATGTCACCTTTATCTGTTCCATCCGGAGCAACCCAACCATCTGCTGTTGAGCCATCAAGAGTGACTAAATCTGTTGCCGCGCTTGCTGTTACTGTCAAGCCTGCGAAAGCAGATGCTGACATAGCAGCGGCGCAAAGTAATGAAATTAGTTTTTTACTTTTCATTTCTTCTCTCCCTTTCTTTCCTTAACTTGTTTCCAAGTCTTGTTTAATTTAACAGGTACAGGATGTCGATTTGAGTAAATCTGCACAATCCTAACCCATCTATATGGTATATATTGTATCATATTTTTTTTGTATGTGCAATATTATTAAGAAACTTTGAATGAAAATATTGCACAAAAAAGCACATCATTTTTTATATAAAATGCAAAATTCAAGTTGTATATTTTTTATTTTTGTAGATTATTTTTACCAAAAAAGACCGCTTTCGCGGTCTTTTTTGGATTGTTTAGTATTCCGTTTGCAATTCACTTGCAAAGTTTATTCTGTATATTGGTCTGCACTGAATATTTCTATATTATCCATTGATACAGAACCGCCTGATGATTTACCATACTTACAATATAGTCCCGATAATCCTGTTGCACTTGTATCAGCCATATCAACTTCACCGTCAAAATAAGTTTTACTTGAGTCAAGTGATTTTGCTACTACATTTACTTTGTGTGTTGTAAAATCACAAACTGCAACTACCGATACCCATTCATTATTCGGAATTGTAGTCGTTTGTCCGTTTGCTGTGATTGCACCGTCCTTTGTTTGCTTCAAATACAAAACATATCCGCCTGTACAACCATAATTTTTATTTCCATCATTATAAGTCATATTTCCCGAATGAACGGCAAATTCATTAGGATCAATATTTGCTTTTGTAAACTTAATATTCATTGCATATACAAGTCCATTATCAGATGTATATGTTTCTCCGAATGATTTTTCTCCGCCTCTTGAATTAGTATTTGCTCCAAATCTCAAATAATTGCCAAGACTTGAATTTTCATCATACTCAACCGTCATTGCACTTTGTTGATTTGCACTACCCCATCCGTTTGCTGCCAACGTTGATGTTGTTAATGTTTTGAATGTTTCATAATACAAATAATTGTATTTATCCGGTTCAGATACTGTAAACACAGCAGTAAACTTCGCACTGTCATGTGCTCTTACAGTAATTTCACTTGTGAATGCAAAGTTTTCATTACTGCCGTCCTTACGCCAAGCCAAAAGTTCATAGCCTTCATTTGCAGTCGCAGTCAAAGTCACCATATCGTTCATATCTACTGTTTTTTCAGTAGTTCCTGCTTCTCCTATATATGCACTTCCCATTGTATTGTCGCTTGATTCTACTGTAATTGTCTTTTTAGGAAGAGCTTCTTGTTCAAGAGTTCCTACCTTCAAATCAGATATTTTAACATCAACCGCAGCTTTACCTCCCGCTAACAAGAAATAAGTAAGCTGTGTAGGTGAAACCGCACCAAATGTGCTGTAGTTACTTAATTCATACGTAACAGAATCGAAGCCATCTATTTGAATAGTACCTGTTCCGTTATCCATATCAAGAATATATCTTACGGTTGACCATTTACCCTTATTTATTGAGCCTACTTCTTTACCACCAGCCTTAATTGAGCCGTTACTTGCCACATTAAATAGTGTAATTGACTGTTTTCCACCCGGATTTCTATTATCTATACCGTCTGTCAAGCCGAAATTAAGATCTCCGCCCGAAACGTATGACAAATCCATTTCTATAAGGTATTTTCCGCTTGTGCCTATTACTGTTTCCGATGAATCGTCTGCCACATCAAATTTCTTTGAAGCATAGAATGAACCATCTGAACTGTTATCAGCTTTCTTACCTGTCGATGCAAACTCGGCATATCTTCTGTTTATTACATCATCTGCACTTTCTGCACCAAGTTTTCCGGTATTTACAGCACTTCCTGCCAAAGCCCAATTACCGTTTCCTGCCAAATCTTCATCACCGCTATAAGTTTTACCTTCGTAATTAAAGTTTTCCGATATAATCGAACTCTTTATTGTCATAGGTTCATATACGGCTGAATATGTATCCGGATTATCTGTATCAACTATCAATCCTTCATCTCCACCCGCATCTTTTGCTCTGTAAACTACTGCAGTGTATGTATCACCTTCACCAAGAACAAGACCGTCTGTTGAAGTTCTGAATTCCGTAATTGTTTGTGTTCCGTTTACAGTGTTGTCAACCTGTGCATTTGCATAGATTTTACCCTTTTCTGTTCCGTCGGAATTTTTAATGGTAATAACTACAATACCGTATGCACTCATATCCTTTTCAGATACCGAATGTTTCAAAACATCAACAGATTGTATTGTTCCGTCTTCTGCAAATACTACATTTTTTATAGTAGTAGGATATTTTGTAGGTAGCAACGAAACATATACATCAGGATATGCCTTGTTAGGTGCAGCACCTGCTTTTACAACAGTTTCAGAAACTTCATACGGTGTTGCGGTACTTCTCATACCTGTTACAAGAGGTTTTATTGAATTTGCTTCTACTTCTGTAATCGCCGACTGAGCCTTGTTATTTTGAAGTTTTAATGCCTCTTGCATAAATAAGTATGCACCATTATCAGCACCGGCATCATTAGGGTGAGTACCGTCAATTCCGCCGCCTCGTACTCCACGGAAATAGTAGTCAACTGCATTTTTCTCATAAACTTCAGCACCACGTATTTCCTTTACCTTTGCTCCGGCTGCTTTCATCCAATCAAGCCAAGGTTGATTTAAGTCAATAAATACTACATCCTTTGCTCCGGCTGCAGTAATACCCTTAGCAATAACCGTGTCTGCATACTCATAACCCGCATCTAATCCGTCTGACACTGCCTTAGCAACAAATTTATCTGCTTCTGTTTTTCCGCCTGTTATAAGCACTTCTGTATAATATTTTGCAGCTTTGCTAAATCCGTTAAGTGTTGATTTCCATGTATTTGTTTCTGCATCAAATTGGTCTGTGTTATGACGGTCAATAGGTCCTACATAAATCGTTGTCGCTCCGACCGAATGAGCCTTTTCATAATACTTCGGTATTGCTTTTAAATATCCCAAAGGTCCGTCGTCCTTATGGTTATGTCCGTATTGAACATATACAAAATCACCTTTGCCGATGTTTGCATTCGCTGCATTCCAATGCACAGAATCTGATGCGTTTATACCTCCATCACCTTGATTGGATATTGCAACTCCTTTTGGTAAATATTTCGACAAGAATGTACCTGTTCCACCATAATTCTGTAGTGGGAAGAACGGTTGTAATGCAGCATAATCACAGCCAGTTGAATCTGTGTACATCCAAACAGTCGGGCACGCTTCAACTTCTTCCACTTCTATAGCCGAAATTGCAACATTGTCACCAACTGCTACTACGTTTAGCATATTATCATTATATGTAAAGTCTTTTACTCCGTCACGTCCTTTTATGTATACGTTTTGAAGTGTTGCAGTAAATTCAACTTCCTTTGTTTCTCCTGCTGCAATTTTTTCTTCTGTTATAATAGGATGACGTCTTTCAGAAAATACAGTTGCAACAGCGTCTTTTGTCTGATTTAATCCCGTAACATAAACTTTTACTTTATAATAATGGTCATTTTCCGCATCCATACTGAAACGAATAGGATAATCACCTTCTATTGCAGGCTCGCCTTTTATCGGAGCACCGCCAACAGCACCCAAGAAATCGTCTGTTGCAGATGTAACCGTATTCTTTTTACCCGAATTTACAACAACAACCTGTCCTTCTTGAGTATCTATACCATCGATATGAGTTCCTACTTCATATGCCTTTTCATCAGTTCCTAACAAACCAAACTTTTTACCGTCAGATGTCTTTGTGGTGTTTGTTGAATATGCGGTATCTTTTGTTACCGAATAATATCCTGTAGCCACATTATCGCTGTCGCCAAAGTCAAACTTCCACATTTTTCTCGGAACATTTACAGGCTCGATAAGCAACGGACGCATATTTTGCAAGCTGTCCCAAAGCATTATTCTTGCACCGGAAGGTACGTCTATTGTACTTCCGTCAGACACCTGCTTACAATCAAGTTTTTGCAATATACTGCTATCAGAATCGTAAGAAGCAATAATCGCATATGCGTCACTTGATGAATGAATTGTTGCAGTATTACCGTCAAGCGTTACACTTGCGGTATCATCTGCCGCACTTGCCGTCATAGGCAATACGATGCTTCCCGCAATCATTGCCGTTGACAATGCCGCACAAAGCAATTTTTTTAGATTGTTTTTCATAAAACCTTCTCCTTTTTTATAAATTTCCTCTCTCAAATTTGCCGTTATAAATTATATTATCATATTCTTTCCAAAAAGAAAAGCAGATTAATAAAAAAAGTAGTTTTTTTATTAAATCTGCTCTGTTTTTTTACTTTTTCTTTCTAATCATTGCACCCTCGCAAACAGGCTGTGCCGTTTTAAATTTAACTATCTGCTCCGCGTGATTTGCAACTTCGATTTCATTACCGTTTTCGTCGCACATACTGTCAACCGCCTGTACAAAAAACGGTTTCATAGGCTGAATTATCTCTATTTCGTCACCCTTAAAGAAACGGTTTCTCTGTGTAATCGTTGCAATGCCGTTTTCCGCGTCATACGACTTGACTATACCGATAAGGTCGTAATCTCTGATATACGAACTTGACGTGTAAACCTGTGAATTTTCATCCGGCTTGCCGAAATAAAAACCTGTTGTGTACGGTCTGTGACTGACCTTGCAAAGCTCTTCATATTCCGCTTCATTAAACACATAATTTTCGGGATCGGCACAATATCTGTCAATCTCACGTCTGTACGCCCCGACAACCGTTGCAACATAATAAGAAGTTTTTACTCTGCCCTCGATTTTAAGGCTCGCAATACCGCTTTGCACAAGCTCAGGTATATGACGGATTGTACACAAGTCCTTTGAATTAAATATAAACGTACCTCTTTCGTTTTCAAACACGTCCATATATTCACCCGGTCTTGTTTCTTCGACAAGTTTGTAATTCCATCTGCACGGATGTGCGCAAGCACCCATGTTTGAGTCACGTCCCGTCATATAGTTTGACAAAAGACATCTGCCCGAATATGATATACACATAGCGCCGTGTATAAATGCTTCAAGCTCCAAATCTTCAGGAATTTTCTTTTGAAATTCCGCAATTTCTTTAAACGACATTTCTCTTGCAAGCACGACACGCGTTGCACCCATCTTGTACCACTTTATTGCCGAGCGATAATTAATGTTATTCGCCTGTGTACTTACATGAATAGGTATTTCCGGTGCAAGTTCCTGCATCATATCAAACAATCCCAAATCTGCCACAAGCACTGCGTCAAAGCCGTAATTCTTTATATCTTTGACAAACTCCTCAAATTCTTCAATATCATCATTATGCGGAAGAATATTTGCGGTAAGGTACACTTTTTTGCCTCTGTCGTGAGCGTACTTTATACCCTCCTGCATATCTTCCTTTGAAAAATTTTCCGCCGCAACACGCAGCGAAAACATTTCACCGCCGATATACACCGCGTCCGCACCGTAATCTATCGCTGTTTTCAATTTCTCCAAGCTGCCGCCGGGAGCTAAAAGTTCTGGTTTCTTCATAAATATATTCCTACCCTTTATTATTTCTTTACCGATATTGTAACACCGTCACCGAGCGGTAAAAGCGATGTTTCAAGCTCCTTATGCTCCATAAGCATATCAATATATTTTCTAAGACGTTTTACAATCGTGATTTTTCTTCTCACAACGTGGTTATCGTCCGCTGTCATTCCCTTGTAAAGCACATTGTCGGAAATAAGCACACCGCCTTTTTTCAGCAATCGCACGCACTCGTCAAGCATATAAATATAATGTGCTTTCGGACCGTCAAGGAATATCATATCAAAAACTTCATCATCGTCAATATACGAAAGATAATCCTTTGCATCTGCCTCAATAACCGATATTTTTTCCGCATATCCCGAAGTTTTAATATTCTCCCTTGCAATACGCACCATATCTTCGTTACATTCAAGTGTTGCTATTTCGCAGTCATCATCTGTAGCCTGTGCCATTAATATAGAAGAATACCCAATCGCACAACCTACTTCAAGTATTTTTTTCGGTTTAACCGTTCTGCACATCACCGACAAAAACCTTGCCGTTTCAGGCTCTACTATCGGAACACTGTTTTCTTCCGCATATTTTTCAAGCAAGTGCATAAATTCATCATTATGCACTGTTTTCGCACGCAAATATTCCGTTATATACGGCGGAACAATCGCGTCTTTATCATATTCTATCATTTATCAAACCTCTTTATTGTTTTAAACTGTCTTGATTTTCAATCGCACTGTCATCGACCGAAATATTTTGTTCGGTACTCTGCATTGCCGCAAGGTGTTCTTCATATGTCTTTGAGAAGATATGTGAGCCATCCTTGCCAAGTACAAAGTAATACGCATCGGTTGTCTCCGGATAAAGCGCCGCCTCTATACATTCCGTTCCCGGATTGCATATAGGACCTATCGGAAATCCCGCATACATATATGTGTTATACGGTGAATCTATCTGCGTGTCGGCAATCGAAAGTACAGGCTTTCTTTCACCTAAAATATACTGTACCGTCGCACACGACTGGAACTTCATACCCGAGTTTCTTCTATTATAAAATACTCCCGCAACTTTTGCTCTTTCCGTTCCGCTGTCCGTTTCACGTTCAACGATTGACGCCATAGTTATAACTTCATCAACCGTCAATCCAAGCTCTGTCGCACGTTCATAATACTCCGGTTTAAACTGATTGTCAAATGCCGCAAGCATTAGGTCGATAATATCGTGTGCCGACATTCCGTTCGGAATTTCATACGTTGCAGGGAACAAATATCCCTCCATACGTCCGTCACGTTCAGGCAAGTTTTTCAAGAACGCATAATCATAATCGTCGGGATTTAAAGCCGCATAAAAGTCCTGCCAGCTTACAATACCTGCCTCATCAAGTTTCTGTGCTATCTGTTTGATTTCATAGCCCTCCGGTATTGTAATTTTCGCAGCCTCACGGCTCGGCGTTATTATAAGATTAAGTATGTCACTGTAACTCATTCCGTCATCAATCGTTGCCGCACCCGGCTGAAAATTACCGTCATATCCGCCGAGCTTTGACTGCACCTTAAACAAAAGCGGATACTTTATTATGCCGTTGTCCTTTAACAGTTTTGCAACAGATGACGTACCGTCACCTTCTGCAACCTCTATTCTCTTACTTCCTTCTTCTATTGAAACACCAAGGCTGTCGCTTAATAGTATGCCCGTTCCCGCAAGACCCAAAACAACTATAACAGCTATGATTATCACAGGTACTTTCCATTTGCCGTAACCTGTTTCATGCACCTTTACTGCCATAAAAGTGTCCTCCTTATTAATACATATTGCTGCTATTCTATAACAAAATACACTTTTCGTCAAGTTTTGCGTTTTTTTTGTCAATTTATACGATAACTTTTCTTTAATTTTTACATATTCATAATTGAAAATTTTGAGAAAGTATTATATAATATTAATATGAGATTATTTTTAAGGAGGAGTTATCAATGGGATACAAGGAAACCTACAACCGTTGGCTTACAAGCGACGTGATTGATGATGACACAAAAGCAGAGCTTAAATCTATTGAAAACAACGAAAAAGAAATAGAAGAAAGATTTTATCGTGAACTTGAATTCGGTACAGCCGGTATGAGAGGTATTATCGGAGCGGGTACGAACAGAATCAATATATATAACGTAAGACGTGCAAGTCAAGGTGTTGCGAAGTACGTTCTTTCAAACGGCGAGGACGCCGCAAAAGCAGGTGTTCTTATCGGTTATGATACACGTAATTTTTCACGCACATTTGCCGAAGAAACAGCTAAGGTTCTTACTTGTGCAGGTGTAAAGACTTATCTTTTCCCTATCGTTCATTCAGTTCCGGAAGTTTCATTCGGTATTCGCGAACTTGGCTGCAGTGCCGGCGTTATGATTACCGCCAGCCACAACCCTAAAGAATACAACGGTTACAAGGTATACGGTCCTGACGGCGGACAACTTCCTCCGGACGCGGCTGATGTTGTTGTTGCCGCAATCGACAGCTACGATATATTTGACGATGTTAAGTTTATTTCGCTTGACGAAGCAAAAGAAAAAGGCTTGCTTGAAATCGTAAGCAGTGACCTTGACGAAAAATTCCTTGATGTTGTTCAAACACAACAACAAAATCCCGAGGCAGTAGCAGAAGTTGCAGATACATTCAAGCTTATCTACACACCTTTCCACGGCACAGGCTCAAGACCTATCAAGGCAATACTTAACCGTATGGGCTTTAAAAATGTGCTTGTCGTTAAGGAACAGGATACAGAGGACGGTAATTTCCCGACTGTTAAGTCCCCTAATCCGGAGGACAAGGAAGGTTTTGAAATCGCTATAAAAATGGCAAAGGAAAATGACGTTGACGTTATCATCGGTACAGACCCCGACTGTGACAGAGTCGGTATAGTTGTTCGTGACGCCGACGGCATATACAGAACACTTACAGGCAACCAAACAGGTGCTTTGCTTGTTGAATACATACTTTCATCAAAGAAAGCCAAAGGCACTCTGCCTGAAAACGGCGTTGTTATCAAGACAATCGTTACAACAGAGCTTGCCGCCGCAATCGCTCATTCATACGGTATCGAAATTATGAACGTGCTTACAGGCTTTAAGTACATAGGCGAAAAAATGACAGAGTTCGCAAAGACAGGCGACCATACATATCTTATCGGCTTTGAAGAAAGCTACGGTTATCTTGTAGGTACTCACGCACGCGACAAAGACGGCGTTGTTGCGACAATGCTTATCGCAGAAATGGCTGCTTACTACAAAACAAAGGGTAAGTCACTTTACGAAGCACTTATGGATATATACAAGAAGTACGGATATTATTCAGAAAAGACAGTTTCATTTGTAATGCCGGGTAAAGACGGTATGGAAAAGATGTCACAGTTACTTACAGACCTACGTCAAACACCGCCGACAAAAGTTGCAGGTATGGACGTTGTACTTTACACCGACTATCAGTCACAAACAATTAAAGATACAAAGGGCAATGTTTCACCTCTTAAAGGTTTGCCTAAGTCAAACGTATTGAAGTACAACCTTTCAGACGAAAAGACTTACTTTATCGTAAGACCGTCGGGAACAGAGCCGAAAATCAAGTTGTATCTCGGCACATTCGCAGAAAGCTTTGAAACAGCCGAAAAGACTATCGAAAAAGTTCTTGAAGATTGCAAAAAACAACTTGGACTATAAACCAAAATGCCTTTCTCAAAGAGAAAGGCATTTCAGATTGTAGACAAAACCGTTATGGTTTTGTCTACTTTGTTCTTGGGTGTTTGAGGTGCAACCTCAATTTATAATCATTTCTGGCGACCTGTGCGACAGAAATGGCTTAAAATCTAAAGTTTCGACTTTGGAGGAACTTTATGATTTTTTCTCTAAAAACACTCAAAAATTACATCGCAAGATGTGATTTTTGGAGCTGTCGACATTTTGTCGACAGACTCATTAACTTGTGGTATCATTAATTTATATTACACTTGGGGGGATTGCAATGGGGAAATCATTTAATCAAAAGCTGAAATTACTGTACATAATGCAGATGTTAAAGGAAAATACAGACGAAAATCACGCAATGTCCGCAAATGATATTATTTCGGCACTTGCCAAGCAAGGTATAAGCGCCGAACGCAAGAGCATTTATGATGACATTGAACGGCTTAAATTATTCGGTTGCGATATTTTGAGCAGAAGAAGTGAGCCGAAAGGATATTATCTCGCGTCAAGAGATTTTGAAATTGCAGAATTGAAGTTATTGGTTGACGCAGTTCAATCTTCAAAATTCATTACAGAAAAGAAATCAAATCAGTTAATTCACAAAATCGAACAGCTCGCCAGCCGTCATGAGGCTCAAACGCTTCAAAGACAAGTCGTTGTTTCAAACAGAATTAAGACGATGAATGAGAGTATCTACTATAATATAGATAAACTTCATTCCGCAATATCTTCAGATGTTAAAATCACTTTCAAATATTGTTCATGGACGCTTGCCAAAAAGCTTGAACCGAAAAAGGACGGTGCAAATTACACCGTAAGTCCGTATATTTTGATATGGGACGATGAAAATTACTATCTGATTGGTTTTGATGATGATAGCAAAGAAATACGCCATTACCGCGTAGACAAAATGCTTAACATAACAATAACCGCCGAAAAACGTGACGGCGGTGACCAATTCAGCAAATTCGATATAGGAAACTATTCAAAAAGAACATTCGGTATGTTTGCAGGTGACGAAAATACACTCGAAATTGAATTTGACAATAACCTTATCGGTGTTGTTATGGATAGGTTCGGCAAGGATATTATTTTAAACTCAAATACCGAAAATACGTTCGTTGCCAAATTAAATGTAAACATCAGTTCACAGTTTTACGGTTGGCTTGCAGGGCTCGGAACAGGTGTAAAAATCCTTTCTCCGCAGTCTGAAGTCGAAAAATATTTAACATATATTAAGGATATATCTTGCTTAAAGATGTATTCTTACACAAGGTATATCCTTTATATGTATATAAAGGAGGTGGTATGTCTTATGATAAAAAGTCCGAAATTTACACATAGCAAGAAGGACAATAATAAAGCATAGGGCAGAAGTACACATTTAACAGCTATTGTTGTATCGCTTGTTCTTAGTATAATAATGATTACCATAAGCGTGTTTAACGTAAGTGCAGTTGTGATAGATGTAAGCAGTCACGATGGTCTGATAGACTGGAACAGGATAGAGGAGCATATAGAAGGTGTCATAATAAGAATTGGTTATGGTAATGATATTGAAGGACAAGATGATAAGCAGGCAATCCGTAATATGAATGAATGTGAGCGGCTTGGAATACCTTATGGTGTGTATATATACAGTTATGCACTTACAAGTGATGAAGTGACATCGGAGATTAATCATACACTAAGAATGTTGCAGGGGCGAAGTCCTGTCCGTGGCGTATGGTTTGATATGGAAGATGCAGACGGATACAAGGAGAGTAATGGACTTGATGTATACAAAGATGGTGAGCTTTTAACGGATTTTTGTATACAATTTATTGAAGCTATGGATAAAGAAGGCTATACGACAGGCGTATATGCTAACTATAATTATTATAAAAATGTACTAAATTTGGAGCGGCTTGCGAATACCAGAGGTTTTAATATGTGGCTTGCACACTGGGGTATAGAAGAACCTGGTATGGATTGTATGATGTGGCAGTTTGGAGCATACTTAATAGATGGACACGAATTTGATGGCAATATATTTTATGCAGATTACAGCTCACCATTTAAAGATAGACTAGATACAGACGATAACGGAGAGGATATAGAACGTATAGATAAAGCAGCTGGAAGTTCTGCAATTGAAGCAGTAAATGTTGATACCAATGTAAATGTAATCTACAGGGCACAGATTAGAGGAAGTTACTGGCTTCCTGAGGTAGTTAATGATGAAGATTATGCAGGAATACAAGGGACTGGCATAACTGGTGTCACCTTATCAACTGATAAAGGTTATGCTGTATACAGAGTATATGCCGGTGGCAGGTGGCTTTCATATGTTGACAGCAGGAATTCTGATATTAATGATTATTATAATGGTTATGCAGGAAATGGAGCTGAGATTGAGGCGGTTGAAGTGTATTATTATACACCGGCATCACTGCTTATAAATGAAGCGACACCATATGCATCATTAAAAGATGGAAGATATCATTATATTGAAACGGGATCTTTGATATCTATTAAAAAGAATGTAAAGAATATTTTGATCCCTTCTGAAGAAATGAAATTGCAGGTTTATCCGATGGATTATGAAGAATTTTTGTGGGCGGCCGGCAGCGACAGTAATGTGTTTCATGATATATGCAGATTGGATGAAAAAATGGGAAATTTGATCAATCGTAAGCTGATGAGGGATTTTCGATTGTATATGGCGGTGGGAGGAATGCCACAGGCAGTGGAAACCTATATTGCGACAAATAATTTCGACGATGTGGATCGAGTGAAACGACAAATAATTGAGCTGTATTTAGAAGATCTTAACAGAATGGATAAATCCGGAAAACTGGCAAAGATATATAAGGCAATCCCGGTTCAATTGGCATTGAAAAAGAAGCATTTTATATTACAACTATTATTTCAATCACTGTCATTTAAACCCATTGCGCCACACTGCTATTGCCAAAATAATAGCGCAGGCATATCTTAATATTTCAGATACATGATAAATCTTATTTCCATTTACCTCAGCGCCCTCCTGCGAAAATTTCTGCTCAATAAACCCTCTGATACCTATTTCTACAAGAAGTGCCATTACTAATCCCAGCGAAAACAATCTCATACCCTTTGTATAGCTATATAACGATAATAAAAACACTACTGAAACACCTATGTTACATAATGTTAACCACATTTTTTTCTTCATATAGATCGCCCCCCGCTATGCTGATTGTTTCAGTTTCATCTACTTGAATTATATCATTCCCCCCACTATTTTCAATCAATGTTTATCTTCTCGCCGTATTATTAAGACATTTGTTATTTTTTTGTTATTTGTCTGTAATTTTTTGTAAAAAAGAAGACGTACCACCCGTCATCTCACTCAATAACCAGTGACACATCTTCTTCTCGAAATTCCCTATTCCTGCTCTTCCAACAACATCTGGTATACATCCCGTTTCCCGATTCCGCGGTCCTTCGCCACAAGCTTCATTGCTTCCTTCTTCTCGATTCCCTGTGACAGGTAAACATCCATGTGTTCCGTGATCGACATGGCTTCCCATGTCTGTTCCTTCTCTTTTTTGATCTCCTCCGGGCTCTTTCCCTCGATCACGATGACACATTCGCCCCGCGGTTCCTCCGTCTCAAAATGATCTAACGCCCCCTGAAACGTGGTTCGGAATGCCGTCTCGTACTTCTTTGTGAGTTCCCTGCAGATCGTGATCCTCCGGTTCCCCAGCGCCTCAAGAAGCTCTTCCAAGGTCCGTACCAGACGGTGCGGCGCCTCATAGAGGATGATCGTCCGTGTCTCAGACTTTAATTCTTCCAGAATTCTCTGCTTTTCCTTCTTATCCGACGGCAGAAACGCCTCAAACGCGAACCGTCTTGTCGCCATTCCGGAGATCGTGAGTGCCGTGATGCATGCCGCCGGCCCCGGAAGAGAAGTCAGCTCGATTCCGGCCTCATAGCACTGCTTTACAAGCTCCTCGCCCGGATCCGAGATCCCCGGTGTCCCGGCATCCGTGATCAGTGCGATATTGGTGCCTTCCTTCATCTTCTCGACGAGATATCTCGCCTTTTCCACCTTGTTGAACTCATGATAACTGGTCATCGGCGTTTTGATGTCAAAATGGTTTAAGAGCTTGATGCTGTGTCTCGTATCTTCCGCAGCGATCAGATCGACCTCTTTCAACGTATTTAACACCCGCAGCGTGATATCGTCCAGATTCCCGATGGGCGTTGCACATAAATATAATTTTCCCTGCATGACCAATTCCTCCTGCTGCCCGATGCTGCTTTTTCACCGACAGCTTTTTATCTCAACATTTCCGTAACGCGAGTTTACGGATGATTCCATTCCGGATTGGCAAGATCCGCGACTATTCCTACATTATCCGGAGCTTTTCGTTTAGAAAATTCCTGTCATTTTTCCGTCTCATCCGCCTAAAGAACCCTCACAACAATTTAATACCCGTAAATCGAATAGATCTCATCCGTATACACGCCCGGCTCCTTATAAACGATCACCGGCGCCTCCACCTTCATCCAGGCGCCGCCGCCGCGGACTGCTTCGATGAGGACCATATTCGCATCCTTATCCTTAAAAGGATGCACCATCTTCATCCGCTTCGGTTCCAGCTTATACTGCTTCATCGTCCCAAGGATCTCGATCAGACGGTGCGGCCGGTGGACCATATACATCCTTCCGCCCGGTTTCAGGACCTTCGCGCCTTCCCGCACAACATCCTCCAGCGTGCAGAGGACCTCATGTCTCGAGATCGCCTTCACTTCCGTCGGGTTCTTTAACCCATGAGCGTCATTCATATACGGCGGATTTGTCGTAACGACATCAAAGGAAGCCGCTCCGAAAATCCGGCTGGCTTCCTTGATATCTCCATGTACGATCTCGATTTTTTCTTCCAGATGGTTCAGTTTCACAGTCCGCTCTGCCATCTCGGCGATCTCATCCTGGATCTCAAGTGCCGAAAAATGTTCTCCCTGCGTTTTTGCGGAGAGAAGAAGCGGGATGATCCCTGTTCCTGTTCCGAGATCCAGCGCCCGCTCTCCCGGTTTCACCGCCGCAAATCCGGAAAGCAGCACCGCATCCATTCCAAAGCAGAATCCATCTGTCTTCTGGATGATCTGCAGACCATTTCTCTGAAGATCATCCAGCCGTTCATTTTCCTTTAACTCAATCGCCATCGAGTTTCGATTTCCCTTCTTTTTTCTCCAGTGCCTCTAACTGCTTTAACTCCGCATCGTTGGATGACTGTTTTTCCCGTCTCTTTTTCGGCCGGAATTTCAGCTGATCCACCTTATACTCACGGATCTCCTTCTCATCGTTATTTACCGTCACGATGACCTTCACGAGCTGGCGCAGGATGCTGACGCTGTGGACTTCACCCTTTAAACCGTCGTCCGTCGTCACATAGTCACCGATATTCGGAAGTCTTCCGTTCAACTCCTCGTATGTGTCCTCCTCGTACTTTAAGCAGCACATCAGTCTTCCGCAGACGCCGGAGATCT